>MDTC01251583.1_pt1 | contig 15987 bp, 12 predicted proteins | sample 811181 | NCBI WGS metagenome assembly MDTC01 (sample SAMN05326644, study PRJNA326480) | marine metagenome | isolation source: seawater | place: Pacific Ocean: North | collected 2011
AAAATAACAAAGCCCGTCTTCATCACGCCTTACCTGATCAATCAGATAAAGCGCATAGGCCCGAATGTCCTTTATGCCGGTGCGCCGAAACCAGTCATAAAAGCGGGTTTTAAGGCCGTGATATTCTTCGAGACTAGCGGGCTTTTGTAATTCCGAGAGCACAAACCATTGCAGGAAATGCTTTGTATAGGCACTTAGTGTTTTACAATCGGGAGGCTCTTCACTCATGGCGATTTACCCCTTGATTGGCTCTGCCCTGCTTGATTTTTTTGAGGACGGATTTACGGCAGCCCTCACGGGCTGCATCCGAGAAATTATTCACCGCAAAGTCTTTGTCTTGCGGTGTATCTTTCACCGGATAGTCATAGGCAAAATCAACAAGGCTCTCGGCATCGCGCCCCATGCCTTTTACGGTGAATGCCGTCAGGGCTTTGGGCTGGCCTGATTGACGGCTTTTCATGACTGTGGCTGCAATGCTGCGCAAATTAGCGCAATATTCATAACCCTTATCGATTTGCTCTTGAACACTTAGCGAAAGGGCGGGCTGTGCAGCAAGGCACAACCCCATGAGTAGGGATGAGTTGAAGTATTTCATATTTGCTTACCTCTATTGGGCGGGGTTCATAATGATCTGGATCGAGCCTTGCCCGTTCACAGGGCCGGGCACATCCAGGGCGTTTTCTGCTACGGCTATATCGGGATAGGAGTTGCCATCAAAATCCGCGATTACCATGTCGTAAAGATCAACCCCGCTATCAAGGGGAATAGAGAGATAATCGGCTACGCCCGTATCAACGCTCCCGAAACTCCCATCCCCGAAGCCATAAGAGATATGAATGCTATGCGTGTCCTGATTGGTGGTGACCAGATCAATAAACCCGTCCAGATTAAAATCAGCCGCCTCAATTTGCACAGGAACAAAACCCACAAGGACTTGATCACCAACACTAAATCCACCTGTACCATCATTTTCCAGTAGAAGGATAAAATCCGTGGTCGAGGTGATGGCCAAATCCTGATCGCCATCCTGATCAAAATCACCCAGTGCCATATCTTTGGAGACAATCGAAGACCAGCTTTCCCCTGTGAAGAGCGTATCGGGCAGGGCTACAAAAGAAGTCGGCAGATCAAACCCGCCAGCGCTATTACCCTTGAATACCACCAGATCAAGCGATATCGTGCTATTGGCAATGATGGAGATCAGGTCACTCCGCAAATCACCATCTATATCGGCTATGGCGTAATTGAGGGGCGAGATAAAGGATATGCCGCTGGCATTCTGGATTTCTATTTGCGAAGCAAATGTCTGGCGGGGCGCAAAATTGCCTGATCCCTGATTGATGTAATAACCGAATGTAAAGGCGGGATCGCCATCCCATGCCAGATCGAGAATATCATTCAGCCCGTCCATATCCACATCGACAGCGCTTAAAACCCCTTGATCACGCTCGCCCGAGGTAAAGCCCGATGAGGGGTTTCCTGCCATATTCCCCTGAAACACTTCAATGCCTGTATCAGCGCCTGTGCAAACCAAATCGTCAAACAGATCACCATCAAAATCAAAGCTAAGCAAACGACCTTCGCGCTTTGTGACGCTGCGGCAAGTCGTGTTCTTGTCTATCACGTTCGGAAATGTGCCAAGTCCATTGCCAAAGGCAAAGCGGATCAGATCAAGACTGGCCCCTGATGGAAATCCCGCAACACTAAAGACGCTAAAGGCCAGATCAGTAAAACCATCTCCGTTGAAATCGCCCGCCGCTAATGATCCGTTAATCGCCAGATTGTCATACTGCAACACCGACATGGCAGAGACTTGGGCGCAGCTTACATCAATATCTGTAATATCGGCTCCCGCTATTGTGCCAGTGCCGTTCATTACCGTGCAGCTTTCATTGGCACCGCCAGAGGACACAAATTGCACATTATAGGCCGCGCCATCACCAAGGCTTTGCGAAAAGGTGAAGCTGCCACCATTAAAGCTCTGCGCATTCCCGTTCAGGGATAGAGCTATCGGATTGGCATTACCTGTAATCGTGCCACTGACGGTGAAGGTGGTTGAACCACTACCGCCCCCGCCGCCACCGGAAGGCGGGGAAGACCCGCCGCCCGAGCCACCACCACTACCGCCGCAAGCTGTGAGAAAGGTTGAAAGAAGAACAGAGTTGAGAACAACCGTAATTGGTTTCATGAGAAATGGCCTCGCACAAAATGTCAGGGAGCAAATTTTTAAAGTCGAATTTTGGTCTTGATTAAGGGCGGGTTTTCATGCCAAACAAAAAGGAACCTTTTTATTGGGGCAGGGGACATCCGCACCGTCGTGTTTTAGGGGCTTTATAAGCTCTTGTGTTCCTTGAGAATATCTAGATTCCATATTGGTCTAAAAGCCTCGTTTACGAATCCTAACAAAATCGTTCCTTTTTGTCTAACCTCATATGGAAAGCCAAGGAAAAGGACGTAACACATGGCGAAGTTGGGCTATATCCGCACCTCGACCGATAAGCAGCATTGTGATCGCCAGATTATGCAGCTTGAGGATGTCTGCGATCAGGTCTTTATCGAAGACGGGGTTTCTGCCATCTCGAAACATCGCCCTGTCTACGAAGATGTGATGACGGCGCTACAAGCGGGTGATGTGTTTGTCGTGTGCTCGCTTGACCGCGCCTATAGATCAACTTTGGATGCACTCTCCGAACTGGATAGATTGCAAAAGCGCGGCGTTCAGTTTCTATCCCTTTCTCAAAACTTCGATACCACCACGCCAGATGGAAAATTGCTCTACACCATAGCCGCAGCCCTAGCCGCATGGGAGAGAGAAATATTAAGTATAAGAACCAAAGAAGGACTTGCCGCAGCAAGGTTAAAGGGTAAGAAACTAGGCCGCCCGAAAAAGCTTACGCAAAAGCAAATCGAAGAAGCACGCCACGAATTAGAGGCACAGGTTTATTCCTCATTCACAGAACTCGCCGAGCATTTTAGAGTGCATGAAATGACCTTGAAAAGGGCATTGGAAAAATAAAAAGTTTGCTATTAACCAGATAATTTTGCTAGACAATAAGTTGTGTAAGGGAACGGATTCTATGAATCACTATATATATATTTTTGTTCTTATTATTTCCTTTTTTACGTTAATGGACGTTTCATTAGCTGAAGATTCAACGGATGGTCAGTTGTTAAGTCCAACAGTGCTTGTGGTTGATTTGGATGGTGATGGCGTTGAATTAATTCCATTAAATCAATCCGAAATGTATTTTGATATTGATGGAGACGGTCTAGCCGAGCGAACGGCTTGGGTTAATCCTGATGATGGAATTTTGAGAGTTGGACACTTACTACAAGATCGTAATCCAAGCATTGTAATGGAAAATATACGAAATAGTACACTAGATGTTTTAAATCGGGTTTATGAGGCCGATATTAATAAAAATGGCATATATGACCCAGACGATCTTTGGGTAACTGCGGTTAAAAAAGTGGACGACAATCTAACGTTTGCTATTTCAAAAAGGGGAGATGTTCTCAACTTTAACAAAGACAACTTAATTAAGTGTGATTTGGAATATTTTTCCTATGACAAGAGCACAGATTACATTCTGTTCCAAAAGAAAGAAAATATAAATCTGAAGTGTAAAGGGCAACCAGCTTTTACGTCAATTGAAGAGGTGCGTTTGCCATATGAAGATACAAATATTCAGTGGGTGAATTTCTGCAACACGTTAAAGAAATGGAAATATGATCACATGACTTACACACGTTATTGCGGAATGTATAGTGAGATAAATGATGCAACAAGATAAAAGCAAATCCAAAAATACACAAAAAAAGATACGCTTAAAGTGGAAGCTTTGGTTGCTTCTCGGGATTTTGATAGTTCTCGTTCCTACGCAATATTTGAATCATACAGGGTTTTGCTATGCCGAAATGAAGTATTTGAACGAGCGAGAATTGGTAGATCGGTATTTATTTGGCGATAAAGCCGACTCCATGAGTTTAGAGGAAAAGCAACTTTTTATGAAAGAACAGCGTGATGGGGCTGAGTATCCAGATTGTTGCCGTTTTGGCGGGGAAGTTACTGAACATGATCTGGGCTTTATGGAGTCGGATGAAGATAATTACTGGCTCTATAAAACGATATGGGGATTATTTCTTTATACAATTGATAGATACCTACCCCACAAGTCGGAAAAAAACGATTTATTTACCAGTATGACCTCGATAGTCGATCAATGTGGGAATGGGCTTTGGCTTATTCATCTCGATGAAGTGACAAAAAAAGTCTACCCAGAATGGCTAGCGCATAATGCTGAATACTGGAACAAGTGGCATGAGAAGAACAACCAATAATCGAGCGTAGTTCATAAACATAAAGGAGATATGGTATGACGATTCAATTAACGTATAACGAATTTGACGTTCACACAGTAACCAATCTATTTTTATATGGCACGGTAGATACGCCTCCGCACTATGCAAATAGATTGCGTTCAAAGGCGGATTATGATGCGCTTGATATGGCGCATATAGATGATTTAAAGGATGCGCAGGGTAATCCAATCAACTCTCCGGTTTTAAAAGTTGAGATCGATTCAGTCGGCTATATGTTGACAGGGCCGGGGCGTTTTGCCGATCCAAAAATGGCATCCTTTGTTCAACAATTTTTTGAAGGGCAGGTTACTCTGCCTAATGGGTCACATACTGTTGCTGATTTGAAACTTAATCCTATTTATGAGAAAAGTTTTGAGTTCACGCTCAGCCAATATAAAATTAGTGATGCGCAAGATGATTATGCACACCGTACCTATATCTATAATACGACAGATTTTGAATTATCTCCGGATACGACTTTTGTCGTTGAAAATGGCCAGAACGTACGTATTGAAAATCTGAAAATTCAGCCTCTACCAGATAATTTCAATTTTATAACACCGGAATTTTTGAATCAGGTTTTGGGAAATGAATTCATTCTTGAACCAAATATTGACCCGTATAAAATAGGGCGTTCTCTCTATATTGAATATGATCACACTGGACTAACAGCTGATTACCCAAGTGGTTATACGATAGCCGATTATAATGCAGGATATACGAGAGGCGAAACAGAAAACCTTGGTTCGATACCTCAGTATGCCAAGTTGCCGGCTCTTTTAGCGATGGATAATGTGATCGCTGATCTTAAACAGACGGGCACGATAGACTACATTAATGAACATAGTGAAACGACAGTATTGGGAATTAATGCTGGGGACATTGTTTATGGCAGTGCAGAAGATGATGAGATACGCTTTCCTCTCCAAGTTTCATCAATATATGCGGTACATGGTGTTGGAAATGATATTGTCGTAACAAATGATGGTAACGATACTTTATACGGAAGTTTCGGGAGCGATATTTTTTATGCTGGTGAAGAATCTGGAGATTTCGATACAGCGACATATGCAGGGTTTAATACAGGATTAACCGTTGTTTTTTCAGATGAAGGCGAACCCGGGACAATATATACGCAACGGATTGAGGTCTCAAATAGTGATCCGTTACAATTTCTAAGTGATTTTACTGATTACCTATACGGGCTTGAAAAGCTTATTCTTTCCTCTTCGGTAGATAGAATTCAGTTTGATAGTGATGATATTGACCGGAATTATATCATTGATGGTGGCGAGGGAGAGGATATTCTAGATTTTTCCAATCTGACATTCGCTGCCACTGTTAATGTTTTTACCGGTATTTACGGCTCGACAACCTTTACAAGCTTCCAGAAGTTTATTGGTGGTACAGGTAACGACCTCTTTATAGATGCTGATGGGGAACATGAATATGATGGTGGTGAAGGTTTAGATGAAGTATCTTATGCGAATGTTGCAGGCAATATTACAGCCGATCTTGAGGCTGGAACTGTAATATCTTCAAAATTTGGTATAACTGGTAAAGTTGTAGATAGAATTATAGATATAGAGCAAATATCAGGGACAGCCTCAGACGACAAATTCTATTCGATAGAGGGTCAGCAGGACATTTTCTTTGATGGGCGTGGGAACAACACTTACGTCAATCAACTTGGTCAAACCGTGAATGGACGAGATACTGTTGATTTCTCTAATTACTCCAATGGTGTAACGATTAACTTTACCGGAGCAGGCACGGCGTCAGTTACTGATGGACTTGGTGGAACCATAGCTCTTGTTGGTATTGAAGAAATTATAGGCACAAATGCCGGGGATATTATTACTGGTAACACTGGCACAAACTGGTTGAAAGGTAATGGAGGTGTTGACGTTCTAAGTGGTGGCGACGGAGACGATATTCTTGAGGGAGGGGTTGGAAACGATAATCTAAGTGGAGGTGATGGAAACGATACCTACTATTACAGAATCGGAAACCATAACGATGTCATTACGGATTCTGATGGAACGGGTGATCGAATATATTTTGATGGAACATACATTTTTGATCCTGATGATTTCAGTAGGGATATAGCTAATGGTGAAATGGATATTACCAATATCGGGACAGTGACAGATATGAACTCTATTGAAACTGTAGAGTTTTCTGATGGTGCGGTCTTCCAAATGGCAGGATTAGGGTTGGAATTCACAAAACAGCCTTGGCTTTATGATGGGAGTGGTGTCTTTTTCTACGGAACCTCTGCCGACGAAACTGAGTCCGGTGGGGTTAACGACGATTATCTACTTGGATTCGGCGGTAACGATACTTTAAGCGGAGCTGAAGGCAATGATTATATACTTGGTGGTGATGATCAGGATACCTTAAATGGAGGGCTTGGTGATGACCATCTTAAGGGAGAATCTGGGTATGATATTCTCAATGGCGGCATAGGAAATGATCTGCTCGAAGGCGGCACAGATGGTACTTTCGGTGATATTTTGTCTGGAGGACTTGGTGATGATGCACTCTACGCAAATCAAGAGAGTTCAGTTGGAGGCAGTACACAAATAAATTATCTCTATGGTGAAGATGGTAACGACTTTTTATATGGTGGCGGCGGCGATGAGCTATATGGTGGCTTAGGTTTCGATACTCTTTATGGATTAAGTGGAGACATTCTATTTGGGGGCGAAGGAGAAGATAAATTACATGGGGCTGGCGGCAATGTCGTTATTGATGGTGGCTTAGGTAATGATTATCTCACTGGCTCTGGTAGTAATGTAACATACGTAGCCAGTGCTGGTATTGATGTAGTTCTGGATAATGGCGACAGTAGTACACTTCTTTTTGACGGCGAAACTATAGGGGACTTAACCTTTTTCAAAGCATCTAATAACTCTCTGGTTATAGAACATGGGGCTGGCGAAAAAGTAATTGTCCAAAATTACTATAGTGGTAATTCAGTAGAATATATTAGTTTTGATTCAACAATGCCGGGATCTGACCTATCGGCGGCCTTGGCTGGAATAGAATTCTTGCCTCAGGAATTTGCTGAAACGACATTTACAGGTGGCGATGAGGATAATATATACAACGTCTCTGCTTTGGATGAATTAGTCTATGGCGGTTTGGGTGCAAATGAATTCAATATATCTGCTGGAATTGCGTCTCTTGTAAGTGGTAATCACGTGTTTATTTCCAGTGATGTTGATGCGGAACAGGATATTATCCGTATAGCAGATGTTTCTAACATACAAGATGTGAGTCTTGTTTATGAGAACCTTCAGACAAAATTGTATTATGGTGACCATAGCGTCACAATTAACAACGCATTACAAGCTGGCCATAGCACTCATTATGCTATCGAGATATCAACTGGTCAGACTTATAATCTTGGAGACTTGGATCTCATTATTCAGGGCAGCCAATATTCTTCTGATGGTTTGCCCAATGTATATGGCGATCTCCCCGGATACTCTTTTGATAATACTATATACGGCTATGATTTAGCTTCAAGGTCGCTATATGGATATACTGGTGATGACCTAATTTATGGCATGTCTGCTATCGATTACATATATGGTGGTGCTGATAATGATACGTTAGATGGCGGTGATAATGACGACATCATTTCTGGTGGTGCTGGCGCTGACCTATTCATAGATTCCGCTGGTAACGACACATATTACGTGGATAATTATGACACAATTCGTCTTGGCGAGGGGATGAACCGAATTATTGCTGGTGAAGATGAAAATAACATTGTCGAAGATGCTGATCTGGTTAACCTTAATATTGAAATTTCCGGTATCTCGGATTTTTCTTCTCTAAATATTGAAAGAAGTTTTGGAGCCTCTAACGAGCATATCTATACCCTAAATTATGGAGGCAATAGTCTTGTGATTGAAGATTACGAGAACTTAACAGGGGTGCCAACCATAACTCTCACCGATACATCTACGCAGAAAAGTATCAGTGATCTGGTGATATTTACTGATGCCACCGAGGAAAGCGGCCTATTATTTTTCGAAGGCTTTTATAATTTCTCACATGATGATGTTTTTTATATGGGAGGAAGCTCTACAAATAATGCCAGTTTTTCTGGTGGGAATGACATTGTTTATGGAAGTCTAGGAGTTGATTGGATTTCTGGTGGCGGTACATCTTCATTTACTGTTTATGGTAATGCAGGGAATGACATTATTTCCGGTGGTAATGGAAATGATTATCTGGAAGGCGGTGATGACAATGATACTTTAATTGGTGGTTCAGGTTATGACCAGCTATTTGGTGGTAATGGGGATGATGTATTTTATATTAACCCTGACGCCAATGATGTCCTTGATGGTGAAGAAGGAATTGATACTATTTCATTTGATGATCTATATAATCCTTTGGTATTTACCGAGCTACTTACTATCAATTTGGAAGAAGGAATCGTTGAGAGCGAATTTGGCGATATAATTATTGAGAATTTCGAAAATATTACCGGTTCAGAGCAAGATGATCTGTTGATTGGTGATTATCAGAATAACTATTTCGATCCATTAGGCGGTGACGATGAAATACAAGGTGGTCTTGGTGATGATCGTTATTACTTTAATTTTAGCATCGATTACGGTGAAAACATCATTTCAGATCATGGAGGTACTGATGTAATTGAGATACCTTATACAAATGCATCAATTACTGATGTTGTTTTGACTCCCGAAGGTGCTGATCTCAAACTTGAAATTAATGGTTCAGATACGGTCATTGTAATAGAAGATCATTTTGTAGATACAGATAAACAAGTAGAAAGTCTGGAACTTCTTTACGGTGGTACATATAGCCTTGTAGATTATAGTTCTTGGTATACAGACCCTAATGTTTCGGTTTTAACAGCTACAGCTAGTGCGGATACTCATACCGGAACAGCAGGTATAATTGATGCTATTAATTTTAGTGGATCAACATTAAGTGTGGTTATAGACTTACTAAATGGTACAGCAAGTGGTGGTTATGCTGATGGTGATACATTTAGTTCGATTGAAAATCTAGTTGGTACTGATTTTGATGATCTTCTTGAAGGTGATTTGGCTGATAACATCCTTGATGGTGGTCTTGGTGACGATGAAATCAGAGGTGATGGAGGGAACGACACTATTTATGGCGGAGGCGGCGTAGATTTACTTCGAGGTGACGCAGGTGATGACTTTATCTATTCCGGTGATGGCGATGACATTGATGTCAATGGTGGCTCTGGAAATGATCAGGTTTTTGGTGGAGCAGGTAATGACAGTATTCGCGGCGGAGATGATAATGATGAACTCTACGGCGATGATGGTGATGATGAACTAAAAGGCGATGATGGTGATGATTTGCTTTTTGGTGGTTCAGGAAACGACGCGCTTCGTGGTGGTGCTGGCAATGACACATATATCTTTTCCAGCGGAGCAGATGATATTTATGATGCTGGCGGCGTAGATACACTTCAATTCGGCGCTGGTTATAATCTGATTGATCTTTCCATTCAAATTACTTCCGGTGACAATTACTCAATTGAAATCACTGATGGCATTGATAGAGTCGAGCTAACAAAACATCTGGAAGCTGCAACAGTCATTGAAAATATTACATTTGCTGATGGCTCTTACGCCAATCTCGGTGACTGGCTCAATTGGAGATATATTTCCAGTGGTTTGGAAACTGGCTCTTATCTATCCGATACAATTATTGCCAATAATGGCTCTGTCGTGACCTTCAATGGGCTTGAGGGCGATGACACACTCTTTGGAAATAATAGCAACGATCACTTAAGAGGTGGCGAAGGTAATGATTTGCTTCATGGTGGATTAGGCTTTGATACGGCGTACTTTATTGGTGCATATTCAAATTACAACATTTCTGGAAATACAATTGAAGATTCAGTTGGCAATGAGGGTATTGATACATTCATAGGAATAGAGCGTTTGGTATTTAATGACGGCTATTATGAAAGCGGCGTGTTTACTGCTACCAGCACTGATGACCTGTTTTTTGCGTCTTTAAAAGCTGATGTACTTGATGGCGGAGCTGGATCGGATACGGCAGATTACAGTGGTTCATATGCTGGTATTACTATTGATTTGCTCAATGGTATTGCTACTGGAGGGTTCGCAAGAGGTGATAAGCTTTATTCAATAGAAAATATCACGGCTTCAATCTATGCTGATACTTTAATCGGAGATGCCGGAGATAATATTCTAAATGGAAATTGGGGCGATGATACCTATATTTATAATGGTGGACTTGATGTTGTTGGTGATGCTGGTGGAACTGACAAAATCATCCTTTCCAATGCTTTGATTTCTGATGTGAGTTTTGCTTTTGATAGCAATGATCTGATCATTACGATCAATTCTGGAACAGATGAAATTCGTATCACAGATCACGCAATAGCTGCTTCTACAATTGAAACCATTCAATTCTCTGACGGGTTCTATGTTGATCTTACCGATCCGACGAGTTGGACCTATTCAAATAATACAACGCTCTTGGCTGGGACTGCCGCAACCGATGTCTTTATTTTTGGTAATGCTAATAATGAAGGCAAAGGTTATGGTGGCAATGATTATGTCTATGGGGGCGATGGTGATGACACGCTTGAGGGCGGTGATGATGTTGATGTTCTTTTTGGCGGCGCAGGCGTAGACAAAATCGTTGGTGGTCTAGGAAATGACATTCTTGGTGGCGGAGCAGGAGATGATACAGATTTTCGCGGCGAAGCTGGAGATGACATTATGTTCGGCGATGCTGGTAATGATGAGTTAAAAGGTGGCGATGATAATGATTACCTCTATGGAGGTATCGGAAATGATAAATTATTTGGCGAAGATGGAAATGATTACCTAGATGGTGAAGATGGAGATGATGATCAGGAAGGCGGCGCTGGTGATGATATTTATATGGCCTCAAATGGTAATGACACTATTAAAGATATAGATGGTAATGATGCAATTCAATTTGGCGAGGGTGTTTCTATCTTTGATCTAACATTTGGTGAAGTGGTTGGAGATGGAAATGATGTCGAGATATCTTGGGGCACAAATACCTTAATCATTGAAAACCAAACTGAATCAACTGACACACTAGAAATAGAAACTATTCTTTTCTCTGATTACACCTATGTTAATTTTGAAAATTATGAGAATTGGGATTTTGCTCTTGTTACTGGTGGCTCTATCCATGGCAGTGCGACGATAGCTGATGATGATACGATGATTGGAAACATTGGCGATGACAGCTTCTATGGTAAGGGAGGAAATGACCAGTTATTTGGCGAATCTGGAGATGATTACCTCAGAGGTGATGCAGGAAACGATATCCTCGTAGGTGGTGCTGGCGATGATGATATGAAAGGCGATGATGGTGATGATATTCTAATTGCCGGAATGGGTCTTGATCGTATGGAAGGCCATGCAGGGGCCGATACATTTTTGCTCTTGGGGCAAGAAGTAGTAGATGGACAGCTAAACCGCGTTGTTGATTTTGATGCTACTGAAAATGATGTTATTCGCATTGAGGATATATTAGAAAATTACGATCCACTTATAGACGATATTTCCGACTTCATTACTATGAGCACTACTAGCCATACTTATCTTGATATCGATATAGATGGTAAAGGTGTGACCCATGGCTTTGTCGAAGATGTTATCCGCATCGAAAACAACACATCTTGGACAGATGTTGATGACATGATCAACCAAGGGCATTTGATTATAGCGTAAGTATAGTTTTATAAATAAAAATTCGGGCCTGCACCACATCACAGGCCCGCTTCTTTATTTTAGCTTTCATTTTGTATGACATAGACGCCTTGGGCGAGTAGCTTGCCCAATTGGGTCTTGTCCAGCAAATCATCGCCTCTGATGCAAAGATTGCCGTTTTGCGTTTTATAGGCATAGCCGATTTTACGCTTTTTATTGTCGATATATGCCCATAGGCCGGAATATTCCGGTTTCTCGGCGTCTTTGGTGGTGGTTTCCTGATTGTGTTCGGTCATCTCATGACTCCTTTCATGTTTCAGGTTGGTTTAAAAATCTGAGGTGTCGGTGTGTTTTTCGGATTAGGAAATCTGCGGTAATAGTATTTTTCGGCTCTAAGCGTGAACGCATCCTTGGCCATATTCTTTAGGTCCAGAACGTCGTCAAAATGTGTGCGCGTTTTGCCTTCGGCCAAATCCAGATGGACTTGGGCCAGTGGGTCTAAATCTTCCATGATTACATCTCCATATCGTAGGTTTGGGTTTGTTCTAATTTCTGCTCGAACTCGGGTAGAAATTTTTGAACCTGTTCATCGGGCAAGCGCTTGAAGACCCCGCGGCGAATATTCTCGATATTCTCCTGATGCTGCTTTTCGGCCTGACCAAGTTTTTCCTGTAGGACTTTGCGCTCGGTTAATTGCTGCGCCGTAAGCTTGAATTTCTCTTGCGCTTGGTCCTGAGCCAGACGCTCGGCATCCAACTCATTTTGCCGTCTGGTCTGGCTGTGTTTTCCGGTAAGGCGATGCCATAGGCCTTTCAAGCCTTTGGCAAAGCGCTCTTGTTGCTGCCGCGCTTCTTCAATTCTGCGTTCTTCCTGTTCCCGCTCCAGTCTTTCCCGTTCCTCTCTATGCTGATCCGTCATGGATTGCTTTTGTGCAAAGAGCGGAGAGAAATGCTGCTGGTGCTTGCTGACCAGAATATTGGCAAAATCATTGATACGGGTTTCAAGGCGCTGATCAATCGAACCCATGATGGACTGGACGGATGGCAATTGCGCAGGATCACCCAGCTTGGCCTTTAGCTCCTTCTTGGGATGCCCACTCCATTTGGACAGGGAATAGATTTGGCTGCGCCAATCCACCACGACAAAGCCGCGCCTATCCCCTTGAGCCAGATAAAAACCGTGCTCTTGTAGCGCCGCTTCAAAGGCTGTGCGGCTATCGGATTGCTCATAAGCGTCCCGTAAGGCTTGCCGGATCAGACGCGGATCATCACCAAGCCGTGTGGCTTGCTGCCATTGCTCCATGCTGAAATTCAGTGGATTACGCAATTCCCGATCAATAAAGCCCTGTGGCAGCTTCCAGTCATGCTCTAAAAACAGATCAACCGAGACTTCCATGCACTTATTCTTATAGAAAGGTAGGTTGATCGCTTTCATTTCTTCCACGTCGATCCGCGAGAATACGACGTGCGCATGGCGACGGCCTTCTTTCTCGTGGAAGACAATCACATGGGGCTGATCGTCCAGACCATTCTTCTGTGCAATGCGGTGAATTGCATCCTCAAACGCGGCAATAGGAACATTGGCATCCCGTGGCGGGCTAAGAGAGACAGAGAAGAGAGGCTGGGTACAGCGTGTCCCCCGCGCCACGGCTTCCATCTCGGCCAGAGCTTCGGTTGGATCATCCGAGACTAGCCCGTTGATGGCATGAATCTCGACATGCTCATTGTCATGGACATTAAGAAGGTGACGGGCTAGCTCTCTGGCATGACCCCGTTGATTGGCTTTGATGATCATGACGCACCTACAGACCTAGGCCGCGCATGATCATGGATTTGATCTCCCTGATATCGGCGCAGGCTTCCATCAACACAGTTTCGACTTCATCGGTCAGGATCAGAGCGCCCGTATTGGCGGCCTTGGCCAGTTGGTTCAAATTACTGGCAAGGCGCATCTGGCCCAGCTTGCCCAGAACCTGACTGAGTGCGGCATGGTCTTTGACTGGCGCTTTGCTGCGGGTCCGGCGAGGCCGGACATCTTCCCCGAATAAACGATCCCGAATATGGTCACTTATTGACCGACCAGCCGCATCCCTCTCAAGCAGCGCCCGTTCCTCTGGTTTCAGGCGCAGACTGATCGTTACAGTTTTAGGGGCAGGCTGGTTTTTGGTCATGGGCGCTTCTCCTTAAGCTTTAAGCATAAAAAAGCCCCGTCTCCCAAGTGGGAAACAGGGCTAGTTGAAATAAAGTGTTTAAAAATTAAGGGCTTGGATCAGGCGGTTCGATAGTTGGATCAGTTTTGCTGGGGGCTTCTTCGTCCAGAATAGTGCCTCTGAGACAATCTTCCCAATCCTTCAAAATACTGAATATCTCATTCGAAGTTTCTTTATCCAGACAGGCCGCTAACTGCTTATTGATTAAATTTTCATCTAAGTTACTGTCAGCAGGGCTTTTAGAGGGGTTCGAAATCCTCTCAGGAGGCTCTGGCATATTCGAACTCTCTTCGGTCGGGCGCGCCATATATATCAATGGCTTAGGCTGAACTTCTGATCTAACCTATTTGAAATAGATACCACCTAGATACTCCCATCTCAAAAAGCGCTACAAAAAATAACTATAGCTGTAAGTTTGCTACTTGTCCCTCACGAGACTGAATCTTCTGTCCTAAGCAGCAAGTGAAACAGACGGTTGTCTGGAAAGAAAAATATCCCTTGTAACATAGGGCAAGTTAGTTATGGTTGTGACTAGTATAGTTATGTGAACAGAGGGAAACGGTTATGGTCAGCGATTTATATAAGCTTGTAAGTTTTTCAGAGTTAGGCGATATAGGAAATGGGGATAGCTACGATGCAAGAATTTCAGCCAATAGCACACTAGTTAGTTTTTACAGTAAAGCAGAAAACCTTGTTGATAATGACTTCGCGGCAGGTAGAAACTTTTTTGTCAAAAACCTTATTACAGGCGAGGTAAAAATTTTAGATGTCGACCAAGATGGCCATACTTTTAGAGAAGCTCAACTAAGCAGTTTTGTATTTTCTCCTGATAATAAACAAGTCGTTTTCAGTAGTTCGCAGCAAGGTCTTACACCAGAAAGTGGTGATACTGATGTTGTGTATCTTCTTGATTTAGAAGTCGGAGTTCCAGTCATAATCAGCAGAAACAGCGCTGGAATAATAGGCCATGGATATCATTTTGGGCCGCAATTTATTCAAGATCCCAGTGTAAATAAAATTGCTTTTATGGGTTTTATTAGCGGCTTAGCACCTCATGATGCACATGGCCCTAACAGCAACAGTTCACAAGATATTTTTATCAAAGACTTGGATACTGGCGAACTAAAGCTTGTAAGCACTTCAGAATCAGGAATAATTGGTAACAATAGCCTAGAAGGTACTCCAGTTTTTTCTTATTCTGGGAATAAGCTTCTTTTCTATAGTTTGGCAACTGACTTGATTGATGGGGAAACCACATCATCTGGGAATGTGTTTCTGAAAAATGTTATAACCGGCAGTGTCGAAGTTATAGATGATGTTCCCGTTGTAGTTCGTTCACCCGTAGCAACTTTTTCTAAGGATGATAACTTCCTAAAAATCGGAGATGAGGTTTTAAACTTACTGACTAAAGATATTTCCTCTCTATCTGACGCCGGACTCACAGAAACAGATTTTAATTATAACCCACCACAAAACACTGATTATGAAGTTATAGTTACTAATCACAGCCTATTGCCCGAAGATACAAACCATTTTTTTGATGTCTATCTTAAAGATTTAAATTCAGGAATTGTGAATTGTACCCCGTCAGCACAAGTTGGACAGATGATGGTGTATTGTTAAGGTGATGTTTTTGGCTTATCGAGAGACTGAAAGGAACGAAGATGA
>MDTC01211694.1_pt1 | contig 15986 bp, 26 predicted proteins | sample 811181 | NCBI WGS metagenome assembly MDTC01 (sample SAMN05326644, study PRJNA326480) | marine metagenome | isolation source: seawater | place: Pacific Ocean: North | collected 2011
AAGATCGCTTTACCCCAAATTTCACTCCATGCCTACAATTAACCAGTTAGTTCGTAAAGGAAGGCGTTTGCAGAAAGCAAAAACCAAATCTCCTGCTCTAAAGGCCTGTCCTTTTCGCAGAGGTGTTTGTGTACAGGTTACAACTCGTACTCCAAAAAAGCCTAATTCAGCAATTAGAAAAGTTGCAAAAGTAAGACTCACTACTGGTCATGAGGTAATTGCTTATATCCCTGATGAAGGTCATAACTTGCAGGAACACAGCATCGTTCTGCTAAGGGGTGGACGCGTGAAAGATTTAAATGGAGTTCGCTATCACATCGTGCGCGGTACACTTGACTGTCAGGGCGTGGAAAAAAGGCGCCGTAGTCGTTCCAAATATGGTGTTAAAATGCCTAAAAAGTAATTGATTATGTCGCGCAGAAGACAAGCAACCAAAAGACCCACTATTCCGGACCCCTTGCACGGAAGCCCACTCATAAGCACGCTTGTGAATGCGGTAATGGTAAGCGGAAAAAAGTCAATTGCTCAAAAAATTGTTTACGGTGCGATTGAGAAGATGGCTGAAAAGGTTGGCAAAGGTAATCCTGTCGAACTTGTTTTGGGAGCACTCGAAAATATACGACCTAAAATCGAGGTAAAGAGTCGCAGAGTGGGTGGTGCAACTTACCAAGTACCCATTGAAGTTCCTTTTGAAAGACAGCAAAGTCTAGCCTTTAGGTGGGTTGTCAACGCAGCAACTTCCCGCAAGGGAGTGTCAATGGCCGAATCACTTGCAACCGAACTTACAGATGCGTACAACAACACCGGATCAGTGGTAAAAAAACGCGAGGAAACACACAAAATGGCTCAAGCAAATCGTGCATTTGCCCATTTACGTTGGTAACTCTTGTTTAATTTTAAATGAGCGACAATTCTCAATTTTCATCTGCTAATGCTTCTGATCGCCCCAGCGTTCTTGAGCACACCCGCAATATCGGAATTGCCGCTCATATCGATGCCGGCAAAACTACATGCACAGAGCGTGTTCTTTTTTACTCTGGAGTGGTTCACAAAATTGGAGAGGTTCATGAAGGTAGTGCAACCACAGATTGGATGGAGCAAGAGCGCGAAAGGGGAATCACTATCACTTCTGCCGCAATTTCATGCGGTTGGACTACCTCAGAAGGTCCTAATGCAGGAATTCCTCACCGTATTAACATTATTGATACTCCCGGGCATGTTGATTTTACCGCTGAAGTTGAAAGATCTTTACGAGTACTAGACGGTGCTATTGGAGTATTTACTTCTGTCGAAGGGGTTCAACCTCAATCTGAAACTGTATGGAGGCAGATGGACAAATACAAAGTCCCTCGTCTCGGGTTTATCAACAAAATGGACCGCATGGGTTCGGATTTTCTCGCTGCGGTTTCTACGATGAGAGAAAAACTCGGTGCTAATGCCCACCCGCTTTTCCTAGCCATTGGTGCCGAGGAAAATTTTAGAGGCTTAGTCGACTTGGTTAAAATGGTTGCCTACATATACGACGAGACGGATTCCTCCGGCGTAAGATTTGATACTGTTGATATACCTGCTGACTTATTAGACCAAGCTCAGGAGTACAGAGAATCGTTGATTGAAGCCCTTTCTGATTTCGATGATGATATTGCAAACAAATTTTTAGACGGAATTGATTTATCTAACGATGAACTCAAGCAAGGTATTCGCCAAGCAACCCTTTCTTTGAAATTTGTTGGTGTTATTCCTGGCAGTGCATTCAAAAATAAGGGTGTTCAAATGCTCATGGATGCAGTTGTTGATTACTTGCCAAATCCATTAGATTTACCTCCAATGAAGGGCGAGGATTCTGACGAAACTGAGGTGTTGGTATCTCCTGACGACTCAGCTAAAGTTGCTGGTTTGGCATTTAAACTGATGAGCGATCCATATGTTGGTAAGCTTGTATTCTACCGAATTTATCAAGGAACTCTTCGCAAAGGCACTTCTCTTTACAACCCAAGAACCCGCAAAACTGAGCGAGTTTCACGACTCATGGTCATGAAAGCAGATGCACGAGAAGACATTGAAATTGCACACTCGGGAGATATTTGTGCCCTAATTGGCGTTAAGGATGTAGCAACGGGAGACACACTTGCAGACAAAGACCTTGACCTGAGACTAGAACCACCGAGTTTTCCGGAGCCTGTCATATCAATGTCCATTGAGCCTGCAACTAAGGCCGATCAAGAAAAGATGTCGATTGGTTTACAGAGGCTTGCAGAAGAGGACCCCACATTCGGTCTTTCTACCAATGAAGAGACTGGACAAACAATTATTTCTGGCATGGGTGAGTTGCATTTAGAGATTATCCGTGATCGCCTCTTCCGCGAATTCAAAGTTGAAGCCAATGCCGGCAAACCACAAATTGCTTACAGAGAAACCATGCTCAACAATTCGGAAGGTGAAGGAAAATTCATCCGCCAGTCTGGAGGTCGTGGACAATATGGTCATGCAGTTATCAAGCTGGAACCACTTGAAAAAGGGGATGGTGTTAATATTGAAAATAAAATTGTGGGTGGCTCCATTCCTAAAGAATTTATTAAACCTACTTTTGATGGTATTAAAGAAGCCGCATTGAGCGGTGTGGTCGCAGGGTATCCTGTTATTGATTTTAAAGTTACTTTAGTTGATGGTTCTTTTCACGATGTTGATTCTTCCGAGATGGCTTTCAAAATGGCTGGAATTTTCGCCTTCAAAGATGCCATGCAAAAAGCCAAGCCCATCCTGCTCGAGCCCATAATGAAAGTAGAGGTTTCAACACCCGATGAGTACCAGGGAGAGTTAATGGGTGACCTTAACAGACGCAGAGGTCAAATTCAAGGCATGGAAACGCGAGGAACGGTCTGCGTAATCGAAGCATTCGTTCCTCTTGAAAATATGTTTGGATACTCAACAGATATGCGCTCACTGTCCTCCGGACGGGCGGACTATTCAATGACACCATCCCATTTCGAACAAGTCCCACAAAGCCTAGTTCAGAACATCGTAGAAACATCTTCCAGAGAACCCGCTAGGACATAATTAATCATGAATAATCAACGTATACGTATAAAACTTCGTGGATTTGATTATCGAGTGATTGATCAGTCTGCCTCTGATATTGTTGACACAGCCAAAAGAACTGGGGCTCGAGTTGCCGGTCCTATTCCAATGCCTACACGAATCGAGCGTTACACTGTCAACCGCTCCCCTCATGTCGACAAAAAATCAATGGATCAGTTTGAATTAAGAACACATAAAAGACTCATCGATATAATTGAACCAACCGTTCAAACGGTTGATGAGCTTAAGAAACTCAATCTTCCCGCAGGAGTAGAAATTAACATTAACGTTTAAATTATAATCTTTAAAACCTTTAAAGCAGGTTCAAATGGCACATGTGCCCCCTGCCGCTTAAAGCATGAACTTAGAAATATTAGGAAAAAAGCTTGGCATGAGCCAAGTGTACGACGAAGACAACAACCTCGTTCCAGTTACCATAATTGAAGCTGGTCCATGTCCCGTTTTACAAATTAAATCGGTTGAAAAAGAGGGTTATTCCTCTGTTCAAATTGGATACAACCCTAACGGCAAGTCACCGAACAAAGTGAATCGTTGCCAAAGTGGACATTCAGCCAAGTCAAAGACAGACTCGCAACAAGTTTCCCAAGAGTTTCGTCTTTCAGGCAACCACGAATACAAATTGGGATCTGTTCTTACAGTAGAAGATTTTAAGGACATCAAATCGGTTGATGTAGTTTCCAAGACAAAAGGAAAAGGCTTTCAGGGGGTTGTCAAAAGATGGAACTTTGCAGGTGGGCCTGCCTCTCATGGTTCCATGTTTCATAGAAGAGGTGGATCCTATGGATTGTGCCAATGGCCGGGAAGAGTTTTCAAAAACAAAAAAATGCCGGGACATATGGGCAATGTTAGTCGGACAACGCAAAACCTAGCCGTTGTTAAAATTCTTCCAGAAAAGAATCTTGTACTCGTGAAGGGAAGCGTTCCAGGTCACAAAGGATCTGTTCTAACTCTGCGAGTGGCAAAAAAATCTCAACCCGCAAATTAACCGACAACGGAAATGAAATTTGTTTTATTTAAAACTGACGGCAGCTCATCCGGTGAGAAAGATGTTAAGTTTTTTCCTCAACTTGACGGGGAGAAAGGAATTGATGCTCTTCGTCAAACAATAATTGCCGTTCACGCCAACAAGCGTCAAGGTAATGCTTCCACAAAATTACGCTCGGAAGTTGCTGGTTCTGGAAAGAAAATTTATCGGCAGAAAGGATTGGGAGTTGGTAGAGCTGGTGACAAAAAGGCTGTCCAAAGAAGAGGTGGAGGTGTTATTTTTGGTCCACGACCAAGGTCTTATTCCCAGAAAATTAACCATAAGATGAAAAGGTTGGCCATGGAACGAGCTCTTTACGATCAAGCAAACGCTGAAAACATTTGCCTCATTGAAGGTTGGGAAATAAGCGAGCCCAAAACGAAAAAAATCGATGGCTTGCTTAGGACAATCGCACCCAGTTCAAAGAAGATTTTATTAGTCTCGGATGTTTTTCAAGATAACATAACCCTTGCCACTCGTAATCTTCCTTATGCCAGAACTACAAGATCAAGCAATTTAGGCCCTTTGGATATTGTGCAGGCAGACAAAATAATTTTCAGCGAGAAAGGATTGGACTCACTCTTATCTAAATTCGGAAAAGAAAAGGAATCATCGTGAAAGAGTCAGTAACCATATTAAAAGAGGCTTTGCTGACAGAGAAGGCCACCATGTTGTCTTCTAATTTCAACAAATATTTATTTTCTGTTTCCTCTGTTTCCTCTAAACGAAATATCAAGGATGCAGTAGAAAAAACCTTTGGAGTTTCTGTTTTAGCTGTCAATACAATGAATGTTAAGCCAAAGACTAAAAGAGACAGGTCTCGAAAAAATAAACTGGGAAAAAAAAGCGGCTTCAAGAAAGCAATTGTTACTCTTAAGGCTGGAGACAGCATCGATCTGGCCTAAAGGGTATAAGGAGAAGACAAAAACATGCCTATTTTACAACAAAAACCAGTCACACCTTCCGGAAGATTCTACCTCAAGAACAAGCAGGAATTGTCTGATAATCGGCCAGTAAGGTCATTGACGAAAGGGCATCATCGTAAGAAGGGACGAAACACCTATGGCCGTATTACATCCCGTCGTCGCGGAGGTGGTCACAAAAGACTTTACAGACAAATTGATTTTAGGAGACCCCGATTAGATGAACCAGCAAAAGTGCTTTCTTTTGAGTATGACCCAAATCGTACTGCCAATTTAGCTTTACTTGAATATGCAGATGGAGAAAAAAATTACATTCTTGCACCTGCTTCTCTAACCGTGGGCGACACAATTGTGAGTTCTGCTTCCAAAGTAGACTTCAAGGCTGGCAATGCAATGCCGCTTAATCAAGTTCCTCTGGGTACAAAAGTTCATTGTGTTGAAATGTTGCCTGGAGCAGGTGCAAAGATCGCTCGCTCAGCGGGCTCAGAGGTGAGATTGATTACCATTGATAATGGTCAGGCATCATTAAAAATGCCAAGTGGTGAAATCCGCTTGGTGAAAGAAAACTGCATGGCGACGATTGGTGCTGTTGGAAATGCAAGTCACCAAAAATCAACCATTGGAAAAGCAGGGCGAAATCGCTGGAAAGGACGGAGACCAAGAGTCCGTGGGGTGGCGATGAATCCAGTTGATCACCCAATGGGTGGAGGAGAAGGCAGAACTTCTGGTGGTGGACATCCTTCTTCCCCTTGGGGTCAGCTATCCAAGGGTTTTCCTACTCGAAAAAAATCAAAACCTTCTAATTCACAAATCCTTGTCAGGCGTAATGGTCGCCGCATCAAGTAATTTCAGATCATGACACGTTCAATAAAAAAAGGCTTCTTCGTAGAGCCGAACCTAATGAAAAAGGTTATAAAAGCACAAGAAGCTGGTGACCGTAAACCGATCAAGACTTGGTCTCGGCGTTCTACAATCACTCCAGATTTTGTCGGTCTCAACTTTACAGTTCATAATGGTAAGAGTTTCCTTCCAGTTTATGTCACTGAAAATATGGTTGGGCATAAACTTGGAGAGTTTTCCGCCACCCGTACCTTTAAGTCTCACAATCCTCACACCCAGAAGTAATATCAATATGGAAATTAAATCATATTCAAAATACATGAGGATTTCTCCCAAGAAGGCCCGTGAAGTTGCTCGTATTCTCCCAGGCAAGAAGGCATCTGATGGAATATCTCTTTTAAAATTTATTCCACGCAAGGCAGCTCGTATGTTCGACAAAACCTTGCGTTCGGCGATGGCTAATGCAGAAAATAATTCAAACCTAAATGCAGACGATTTATTCATCAGTGAAGCGATCGTGGAGGAAGGACCAGCCTTGAAAAGGTTCCGACCTTGTGCAAGAGGTTCCGCCCATCCTTACAAAAAAAGAATGAGTCATTTGCGAATCATACTAACCGACGAGGCTTAAAAAATGGGACAAAAAGTAAATCCAATTGGTTTCAGACTCGGAGTACGCCGTAATTGGAGTGCCCGATGGTATGCAAATAAGCACGACTATTCCAAGTTCATGGCGGAGGACAATCTCATCCGCGGTTTCCTCGACAAGAAATTGCGTTTTGCTTCTGTTCCAAGAGTAGTCATTGAACGCGCTTCTACTCGGACACGAGTAACAATCTGGACTGCCCGACCGGGAATTGTAATCGGTCGAAAGGGTCAAGAACTTGATTCACTTAGAGATTCTTTGAATCGTACGGTTGGTAAAGATATCAGGCTTGAAATTCAAGAAATTAAAAAACCTGATTTAGTGGCCTCATTAGTTGCAGAAAATGTTGCTCTTCAATTAGAGCGCAGAATTGCGTTTCGACGAGCAATCAAAAAAGCAGTTCAGACCACGATGTCGATGGGAGCAGAGGGTATTCGTATTCAATGTGCCGGACGTTTGGCAGGAGCCGATATTGCCAGGACTGAGCAACTCCGTGAAGGACGAGTTCCTTTACACACGCTAAGAGAAAATATTGATTATGGCTTAGTGGAAGCAAACACAGTTTATGGGATAATCGGCATTAAATGTTGGATTTGCTTGAAGGACGAAGACAAAATTTTCTGATTTAACTTATTTTTTCCAATGCCTAAATTACTTCCATCCCGCACTAAATTTAGAAAAGTACACAAAGGCCGCGTCCGCGGTGTTGCCTCTCGTGGAAACACTGTTTCTTTTGGAGAATTCGGAATTCAATCTCTTTCTCGAGGAAGAATGACTTCGAATCAGATCGAGTCCGCCCGGGTAGCGATTAATCGTCACCTCAAGAGAAAGGGAAAAGTATGGATTCGAGTATTCCCTCACAAACCAGTTACCAAAAAACCCGCAGAGACTCGCCAAGGAAAAGGAAAAGGCCCTGTCGATCATTGGGTTGCAGTCGTAAAGCCAGGTCATGTTCTTTTTGAGATAGCCGGTTGTTCAATCACATTAGCTCGTGAAGCGTTAGGTTTAGCAGATGCAAAACTACCATTCCGTTGCCGACTCGTCACCAGACAACAGAATTATTAATAAAATCTCATGAAGTTTTCTGAAATCAAGGAATTATCCGAAGCAGAATTGCATAAAAAACTGCGCGAACTAGGCGAAGAACTTTTACAACTTCGGATTAGAAAGCAGACTGGCCAGGTTGAAAAGCCTCACCTCCTTAAATCAATTCGTCGTGATCGGGCTCGAATCTTATCTGCACTAAGGCCGAAAACCAGTTAATCCCCTCAATTATGTCAGAAGCTAATACAAGAAATAACCGTAAGGAACTAATAGGCTTTGTTCGGTCAAAGACGGGAGATAAATCCGTTAAGGTGGTATACGAGTACAAAATACCGCACCCTTTGTATAAAAAGGAAATTCGCAGGAAAACTACTGTCCATGTTCACGACGAAAAGAACGATTCCAGTATTGGTGATAAGGTTAAAATCACTGCAACGCGCCCACTCAGTAAGCTAAAGCGTTGGCGTGTCTTGGAAGTGTTGGAAAAAGCCCCTTCAATTTGATTTACCCATGATTCAATTATTAAGCAGACTAGAAGTAGCCGATAATACAGGTGCTAAAAAGGTGCGTATGATTCGCAGACTCGGTCAAAATAAGAAAACTGCATCTGTTGGTGATGTGATTGTTTGTCATGTAAAGGAGAGCTCCACCGAAGCTGCTGTAAAAAAAGGCACAGTTGTTCGAGCGGTCGTAGTCCGCACTCGCGCACCCATGAGAAGAAGAGATGGTAGCTACCTTAGATTTGACGAAAACGCTGTTGTTATTGTCAACAATGACGGAACTCCTAAAGGAACTAGAATTTTCGGACCTGTTGCTCGAGAACTCCGACAAAAATTTATGAAAATTATCTCGTTAGCTCCCGAAGTTTTGTAAAATGGCAACCAAAATAAAAAAAGGCGTTGAGGTCGAAGTGATTACTGGAGACGACAAAGGAAGCAAAGGAAAAGTGCTTCAGGTTTTCCGTGAGAAAAACCGAGTGATTGTCGAAGGTGTGAATATGATTAAAAAGCACGAACGTAAAACCCAAGATAATCCTCAGGGATCTATCGTTGAGCGTGAGTCCTCCATTCATTTTTCAAATGTTAAGTTGTCCAAGTAAACTAGTCTAATTTTATTTGTTATGAATGTACCAGAATTAAAAAAATCTTACCTTGATGAGGTCATGCCCGCACTCATGAAGAATTTGGGTTGCTCCAATGTTCATCAACTGCCCAAAATTGAAAAGGTAGTCATTAATAGTTCTTTTGGTGTCGAGTTAGATAAGAATGGCATCGAAGAATTAAGAAAAGACATTGCCGCCTTGGCCGGACAATCCCCTATCGTGATCAAAGCAAAAGTGAGTGTTTCGAACTTTAAACTCAGGCAGGGTATGCCTGTTGGAGTAAAAGTTACTCTTCGTGGAAACAGAATGTGGGAATTTTTGCTACGGCTAATTGCAATCGCACTGCCAAACATTCGTGATTTTCGTGGAGTTTCTTCCAAGTTGGACGGACATGGAAATTACACTTTAGGAATCATTGATCACAGTATATTTCCGGAAATTAATGTGGAACGCCAACGCGTCAATACGGGCATGGATATTTGTATTGTTACTTCTGCTCAGTCAGATCATGAAGCGATAGAATTACTTAAACACCTAGGTATGCCTTTTCGAAAACATTCCTCAGACTCTAATCCCGTTCAAGCAGCAGCTTGATAAATCTTCTGACATTATGGCAAAAAAATCCGTAGTTTATCGAAACATCAAAAGAGAGCGCATGGTCGCTCGCTTTGCCTCCAAACGGGCTGCTTTGAAAAAAATATTAAGCGATCCTGAGACAAGCGAAGAGGAGTTTTATATCGCCCAAGGTAAACTTTCAAAATTACCAAAGAATTCCTCGTCAGTTCGTTTAGTCAATCGTTGTTCCCTTACAGGAAGACCACGTGCCACTATTAGAAAATTTGGTCTTTCTCGCATTACTTTTCGCGAACTCGCTTTACAAGGAAAAGTTCCTGGAGTCATTAAAGCCTCTTGGTAAATTCTAAATCCAACCTCTTTTTTTATGTCAGTACATGATACCATTGGTGATTTTATAACCGTTATCCGAAACGCAGGTGATGCTGGTAAATCCTCCTGTTCTTACCCACATTCGAACCTTCGTGTCGGAATTGCCAACATTCTCAAAGAAAGGGGATTTGTGGAAAATTGTTCTGAAGCTGAGAATGAAAAGGGTCTAAAAAATATCGAGATTCAATTAAAGTATGTGAACGGTGAGCATGCTATCAGAGGAATTGACAGAGTCAGTACTCCGGGTCGAAGGTCCTATTGTGGTTATCGCGAAATTCCAAGAACTTTGGGTGGTTTAGGTATCTCTATTCTTAGTACACCAAAAGGGTTAATGGATGATAAGACTGCCCGAAAAAACAAGCTAGGTGGAGAATTACTCTGCAGCGTTTGGTAATCTTTTACACAACCCATTATGAGCAGAATAGGTAAAGTCCCCGTATCAGTTCCAACAGATGTAGAAGTCACTGTAAAAGGAACTGAGGTTTTGGTCAAAGGTCCCAAAGGTGAATTAATAAAAGGTTTTTCGTCTTTAGCCAATGTTGAAGTACTTGATAATCAAGTTGTCGTTTCGCCAGCAGACAGTTCCCGTGCGGCTCGTGCAATTTATGGTACAACACGCTCAATCATTTCAAATATGGTCGAGGGTGTAGTTAAACCTTTTTCAAAAAACCTACTCATAGAAGGCGTGGGTTTTCGTGCCACTGTTAAGGGTAAAATTATTGACCTGGAATTAGGATATTCACATCCAGTTGAGCACCCCATTCCTGAAGGTGTTACCGTTACTGTTACAGACAATGTAAAAATCCTTGTTGAAGGCCCCGACAAACAAAAAGTTGGTCAAACGGCTGCCGAGATAAAAAAGTACTACCCCGTTGAGCCCTACAAAGGAAAAGGGGTTCGAATTCTCGGCGAATTTGTCCGCAGAAAAGAAGGAAAGAAGTCAGCTTAAATAATTTATTTGTCATGAATTTAACAAAAAAGAAAGAACTCGCACAAAAGCGAAAGTGGAGAATCCGTAAAAAAGTAATTGGCTCTGTCAGTCGTCCTCGCGTTGCCGTTTGTTTTACCAATAAAAACATACATGCTCAATGCATTGATGACGAGAATTCCCATACATTGCATTCTCTTTCCACTAACAATTCTGATTTTAAATCCGTACTTCCAAATCTTGAGGGAGCCCAAAAACTTGGTTCAGCCTTTGGGAAAAAACTAAATGAAGGTGGACTCACATCAATTGTTTTTGATCGTTCAGGAAGAAAGTATCACGGCTGCGTGAAAGCCTTTGCTGACTCCCTGCGCGAAAACGGACTTAAGTTTTAATTATGAGCGATTCCAGAAGAAAATCACACAAATCCAAATCCGCAGTTGTTGAGGAAGAGAACGAACTATTTGAAAAAGTAGTCCACATCAACCGATGTGCCAAGGTTGTTAAGGGTGGTAGAAGATTTAGTTTTGCCGCTTTGGTTGTCGTCGGTGACCAAAATGGCAATGTAGGCTATGGTTACGGAAAAGCCCAAATGGTTCCAGATGCAATCCGTAAAGGAACTGATCAAGCAAAAAAAGCAATGCGCCCAGTTTCTATTTCTGGGGATACAATCCCCCATACAATACTTGGAAATTACGACGGTGGAAAGGTATTACTCAAACCGGCACGCCCAGGAACTGGTATTATTGCTGGTGGAGGAGTTCGGGCTGTATTAGAAGCTGCTGGAGTAAAGAATATTCTTTCTAAGTCATTGGGCTCAAATAATCAATTATCTGTGGTCTCAGCTACAATGAATGGCTTATCTCAATTACGAACAGCCGCTCAAATTTCATTGACCAGAGGCGAATCGGTTTCGGGCCCATCATTTACCCTACCCTCCTCACTTACAAAAAAAGAGCACTCCTCTGACCCTGAGCCAGTTACGGTTGAGGAGTAATACACCTGCCCAATTTTAATATGAAAGAAGAAAACATACCATCAGGTGCAAACAAAGGCATAAGACGCGTTGGTCGGGGAGAAGGAAATGGCCACGGAAAAACCTCTTGTCGTGGCCACAAGGGAGCCGGTGCTCGATCCGGATACTCACTTCGGGCAGGATTTGAGGGTGGCCAAATGCCTTTATTCCGAAAGTTGCCCCAGCGAGGATTTAATCGTACCCGTTTTCAGTCGCCCCGGTCCGTGGTCAATCTTTCTGACCTATCCCGAATAAACGGTGATCAAGTTGACCTTGAAAGCTTAAAAGATGCCGGTCTGGTTCGATCCAATTCAAAAGAAGTTAAATTACTGGGTAATGGCTCCGTGGATAAGGTTTACAATGTAAAGCTTGACTCTGTTTCCAAGGTTGCTCAGGAGAAGATCGAAGCGGCTGGTGGGACAATTGGATAAATAAAGTTCTTCTCGTAGACCATGCTCTCTGCTTTTACAAATTCGCTCAAAATTCCTGAGTTAAGGCAAAAAATATTTTTTACCTTGGCTCTGTTGTTTATTGCACGAGTAGGAGCTAACATTCCTTTACCGGGAGCGGATCCATCGCCAATAAAAGAGTTTTTTGAATTGCGAGAGCAGACTAGAAGTAGCGACGAGGGTAATGACATTCTTGGCTTCTATAACATGTTCACCGGTGGTGCTCTTCTCAATGGTGCTCTTTTTGCACTTGGCATTATGCCCTACATTAGCGCTTCGATTATCATGCAACTCATGGGTGCGGTTCTACCACAACTGGCTCGTTTGCAGCAAGAAGGTGAACCCGGGAGACAAAAAATTTCTCAGTACACTCGCTATTTAACCATTTTTATTTGTATGGTTCAAGGTGGTCTGTTAGCAGTTGCACTTCGTGATAGCCCAGGCAGTTTGATTCAGGGTTTTAATCCTTTGGAAATTGGAATGGACGGCAGTCCACTTGGGCGAATAGTTCCGCTGGAGGAAGGAAGTGAAGGTTTATTTTTATTTAATTCAATAATTTTTCTCACCACTGGGTCGCTTATCCTCATGTGGCTTGGTGAACAGATTACACAACGGGGAATTGGTAACGGCATTTCATTACTCATTACAGTAGGAATTTTAGCGGATTTGCCCAAAGCATTAGCAGATGCTTACACCTTAATTTTCGAAGCTCCCTCTGATGACAACATGGTAATTGTCAAAGCCTTGCTCATGATCTTTTTGTTTCTTTTAGTTGTGGGTGGCATAATTGCGGTCACGCAAGCACAGCGTAAAATTCCAGTTCAATACGCAAAGCGAATGGTTGGAAGAAAGGTTTTTGGTGGGCAAAGCTCGTTTTTACCTTTGAAAGTGAATTATGCGGGTGTAATGCCTGTGATTTTCGCAAGTGCGATTTTAATGTTTCCTGCGCAACTACTTCGTACCCTTGGTGCTGCAATTGCTGATTCTCCCTCGGAAACAAATTGGGCCATTGATTTAGCTAATGTTTTCGCGAGTCGCGGCTGGTTTTACTATTTGGTTTATGGAGGCTTAATACTTGTATTTAGTTATTTTTGGGTTTCGATCATGTTCAAACCGGTTCAAATTGCCGATGATCTCAAAAAAAATGGCGGATATGTTCCTGGAGTTCGCCCTGGAGACCCAACGGCACGTTTCCTTGATTTTACAATGACAAGGCTCACTCTTGCTGGGGCAATTTTTTTAACTGCTATTGCGGTATTCCCTGACTTTATTTTCAAGACCGCAAATGTTTCCTACAATGTAGCTACTTTTTTTGGCGGAACCGGTATGTTAATTATTGTTGGAGTTGTGCTTGATACAATGAGGCAGGTGGAGACTTTTCTCTTGCAGCGTCATTACGATGGTTTTCTTCGCAAGGGACGGATACGTGGGCGTTCCGGATCGTCAAACCAAAGGATAGAATCTCTAGAACTGAAAGCTTTTGAAGCAGAGTGGAGGCCATTGATTTGGATTTCAATCTTCCTTTTCGTGGTCGGTCTCATTGGATATTTTCTCAAAGACACAAACTTATTTTCAACCTAATAGAATTTAATTAAAAGAAGGAAAAATCATGGCAAGATTGCTAGGAGTAGACATACCAAATCGTAAGAAAATAGAATTTTCTTTGCGTTACATTTACGGAGTGGGTCCCACACGTGCCAAGGCCATTCTTGATGCGACAAAGATTGATCCGAATCGCAGAACCATGGATTTGAACGAGCAGGAACTCAGCTTGATAAGTAATCACATAATCGATCAAAAGATTATGGTGGAGGGAGATCTTCGAAGAATGATTACAAATAATTTAAAGCGGTTGCAGAGCATACGTTGCTATCGAGGTCTCCGACATCAAAGAGGTTTGCCTGTGAGAGGCCAAAGAACAATTACCAATGCACGCACCCGCAAAGGTGGAAGAAAGACCGTTGGTGTCGTGCGTAAATAACTAAATATTTCCCTATATGAGTGAAGAAGAAAATAGTGTAGAAGCTGAAGAAGTTCCTGAAAAAACTGCGGCGGAAAAACCGCTAAAAGCACCCAAGAAAAAAGTGGCGAAGGCGGAAGAGCCCAAAGACTCGGTTTCTGACAAAGTGGAAAAAGAAGAATCGGAGGAAGGTAAAGAAAGTAGCGAAAAAGAAGATTCATCTAAAAAGGAAGAAACTGCCGCTGATCTACTTGGTGCCAATATCGAACAAGTAAAGGTAAGAAAAGCAAAAGGAAGTAAGAATATATCTTCCGGAATCTGCTACATAGTTGCTACCTTCAATAATACCAAAGTCTCTTTTTCCGATATGGGAGGGAATGTAATATCTTGGTCAAGTTCTGGAAAGTGCAACTTTAGAGGATCCCGAAAATCCACTGCTTACGCAGCCCAGGTTGTTACTCAAGATGCAGGTCGTGTTGCTATGTCCCATGGTATGAAAGAGGTGCTTGTTAAAGTAAAAGGTCCTGGGATGGGTCGGGATTCTGCCATTAGAGCTTTGCAAAGTTTAGGATTTATCGTCACCACAATCATCGATGTCACCCCAGTGCCTCACAATGGTTGCCGCCCTCCAAAAAGAAGAAGAGTTTAAGATTATTTTTTAAACTTTCCCACCTAATTTAAAATCTTATGTCACGATACACAGGACCAACCACTCGAATCAATAGACGATTTGGAATGGCCATTTTCCCGGCCAACAAAGCGTTCGAAAGAAGAACTTATCCCCCCGGCCAACACGGTCCGTCTTTCAGAAGAAAAGTAAGTGATTATGGAGAAGGCTTGATTGAAAAGCAAAAACTTCGGATCATGTATGGGCTTACTGAGAAACAATTTCGTAACATGTTCGAACGGGCAAAACGAAAACAGGGAGTGACCGGTGAAGTTTTTCTCACCACGCTAGAAACCAGATTGGACAATGTTATTTATCGTCTTGGGTTCGCAAAGACAAGGCAGGCAGCCCGTCAATTTGTTAATCACGGACATGTTTTAGTGAACGGTGGAAAGGTCGATATTCCCAGTTTCCAAGTATCAGTTGGAGATGAGATCGGAGTTCGTGAAAAAACATCCTCCAGACAAGTTGCAACAAGAAATCTGGAAGGTTCACAATACCATCCATGTCCTCCCTGGCTCGAAATCAATGTAGATTCTCTACAGGGAACCGTAAGTAGATACCCTCAAGTCGACGAACTTGAAAAAAGTGTAAATGTTCAACTAGTCGTTGAATTTTATAGTCGTTAAATATTTTAATTGTATTCATTCAACCAAAATCATCATGGCAAAAAGACTCGGAAAGTTCGAATTACCCAACCGCCTAATTAAAGAAGAAGAAACCGCGACTGAAAAGTACGCTAAGTTTATAGCAGATCCTTTTGAATCGGGATATGGACATACTATCGGAAATGCTTTCCGGAGAGTTCTCCTTAGTTCAATTGAAGGTGCCGCGATTTCTTCCCTTAAAATGGACGGTGTTCAGCACGAATTCCAAAGTATCGATGGAATTGTTGAGGACATCACAGACATTGTTTTAAACCTCAAGAAAATTCTTATCATTAGTCACAAGGCTGAGCCTGTTACCCTTACCATCGAGGTCGAAAAAGAAGGCGAAGTAACCGCTGCTGATATTGCTCCTGCGGAAGGCATAGAAATTGTTAATCCTGAACAGCTCATTCTCACCACTGACCGCAAACAAAAGATTGTTGGTGAAATGGTGGTTACTGTGGGACGTGGTTTTTGTTTGGGTGAGGATAGTAAAAGCGAGGATCAACCGATCGGTATGATCAATGTTGATGCTTTATACAGTCCAGTTCGACTTGTGAAGTATGAAGTCCAAAACACTCGCGTTGGTCAAATGACCGACTACGATAAATTGGTCTTAGAGGTTAACACCGACGGAAGAATTTCCCCCGAAGACGCCCTCAAACAGTCTGCCGCAATTTTGCGACACCATTTGGATGTGTTC
>MDTC01270420.1_pt1 | contig 15986 bp, 11 predicted proteins | sample 811181 | NCBI WGS metagenome assembly MDTC01 (sample SAMN05326644, study PRJNA326480) | marine metagenome | isolation source: seawater | place: Pacific Ocean: North | collected 2011
ACTTGATTCAATATTATCAAGTTTATTTTTAATTGGGTACATGTATGAAAGATACATTTCTTTTAGTTCATTAGAAATTGGTTTAGCTTCAGGCAGTTTTTGTTTTAATGGATCTACTTGTTTACCATTTTTCCAAAACCTGTAACAAACATGAGGGCCAGACGTATAGCCTGTCATACCAACCTCTCCAATTTTATCCCCTTGTTTTACTTTTGAACCAACTTTTAATCCTCTTTTATTCATGTGCAAATATTGAGTCGAATATGTAGCGTTGTGATTAACTGTTACATAATAACCATTTCCTCTTGTATATCCTGACTTAATAACTGTTCCATCAGCAGTAGCTCTGATGGGTGTTCCTACAGGGGCAGCAAAATCGGTACCATAATGAGGTTTAATTTTTCCATAGTAAGCAATTTTTCTTCTCAAGTTATATCTAGATGAAATTCTGCTAAATTGCACAGGTGATAACAAGAAAGCCCTTCTTAAGTTTTTTCCATTTTCATCAAAATACTCATGCATTTTTCTAATACTATCTGTTTCAAATTCAATTGCATAAAAAGGTTTACCTCTGTGTTCAAAATATGCATTGTGAACTCTATTTAATCCAATGTATGTAGAATCATCTATGTATTTTGAAGTAAATAATACTTTAAAATTATCTCCTTTTTCAAGCCTAAAAAAATCAATATTCCAAGCATAAATTTCAGAAAGTTCATTTGTTAAAAGTGGGCTTAAATCAAGTTCTTGTAAAGTTTCTGCCAATGAACTTTTTATTATACCAAAAGCTTCTTTTTTAATTAACTTAACTTCCTTTTGTTTTTTTTGAGCCCACAAGGAATCATTCAATGAAACAATTAAATAATCAATAGAGTTAGGCTGATATATAAAATATTGAGGAATATTTAATGAATCTTTTGAAGATAAAACTGTGTAAGGCCTTCCTATATTAATTTTTCGAATATCAAAAACTTTCTTTGCTTCAGAAACTATATTGTAAATTTTTGGATAAAAAAGATTATTTTTTTCTAGAATTAATCCAAATGACTCTCCTTTAGTAACCGTATCTTTTTTAACATTAAAATCATTTAAAACAAAACCAAACTCTTTGATTGTTTTTTCTTTTTTAGGAATTAAAATTTCGAGTACTTTTTTTTCGTTGTTTCCACAGGAATAAATTAGAGTTAAAAAAAATAAGGTTTTAATTATTGATCTAATCATTTATAATTATTTTAAATGGGTTTGCAATTCCTCTAAAAGAAGTAAGATCTGCTGTAATTGTTCCAACCCTAAGGTTTGCCCTAACTTTTATTGGTATTCTATTATCATCATTTGTTACCCATAGCTCAAGTCCCTTATTACTTCTAAAAACTCTTCCGGCTTCCATGTAAGGATTCAATTTCATACATTCTATTAACCCAAATCTAGTTTTTAAATTTTCTATACCCAGAAATTTCATTTTGAAAGGATAGTTCTGTTGATCAAAAAAAATATTTACACCAATTAAATCTCCTTCATTTAATTCCGTAATATCTAAATGTTTTCTTAAAAAATAAAAAGTAGAAACTATATCTTGATAATTATTTTTAAGATTAATTATTTTTCTTTCATTTGTGATCTTGTTAAGTATTGTCGCAGTTTTATTATTATCGTCATAATAAGTTTCGGCCTTTCTTGTGTATCCTCCTTCATATATATCTCTTATAGATTTTATTGGCTTTACTTTATCTATTGGAAAAAAAGCTTCATATAAATCATCAACTTTAAAAAATAATCTTGCTAGACCGGTTGTTTTTCCAACAGCAGTTGCCCTATGAACAAGTTCTTCTTCAATTTTTTCTTCTTTAATCTCAAGTGAAGCATAACTTGTGTTAAAAAAACCATATTGGAGCGTATATTCAAGTAATTCACCAGATTTATATGCGTCAAATGTTTTATTATATAATTTATTCTCAATTAAATTAGAATTTAAATTTTGAGTATAAGATACTGATGAGTAAAAAAATATGTAAAGTAATACAGTAAATAATTTTTTTTCCAACTTTGTAAAATTAAAAAATCTAGTTATTATGTTTTAAATAGTTTATAATTTTTTGAGCCTTAGATTTTCCGATTTCATTTATAAGTTCCTTAGCACTTATATTTTTTAATCTAGACACTGATTTAAACTTTTTTAAAATTTTATTTTTAGTATTCTCACCTATCCCTTTAATTCCATCTAAACCTGATGTAAATGATGAATTTGATCTTTTGTCTCTGTGAAAACTTATACCAAATCTGTGAGCTTCATTTCTAAGTTGTTGAATTATTTTTAATGTTTCAGACTTTTTATTTAAGTAAAGTGGAATTGGATCATTCGGAAAATATAACTCTTCTAATCTTTTAGCGATGCCAAGTATTGGTATTATATTTAATAAATGGAGCTCATTTAAACTTTTTAAAGCAGAACTTAACTGACCTTTTCCTCCGTCGATGACTATTAAATTTGGCAATTCTTTTTCTTCATTTAAGATTCTACTATAACGTCTAAAAACAACCTCTTCCATAGATCCAAAATCATTTTGGCCTTTAATTGTTTTAATATTAAATTTTCTATAAAGCTTTTTAGCAGGCTTTCCGTCTTTAAAAACAACGCACGAAGCTACATTATTTGTACCTTGAATATTAGAAATATCAAAACATTCTATGTGTCTTGGCTCACATTTTAATTTAAGATCATTCTTCATTTGCTCCATTATTCTATTTACATGTTTTTCTGGGTCAATTAATTGAATTTGTTTATTTCTTTCTAACCTAAATATTTTAGCATTTTTAAAAGATAAGTCCAGCAGCTTCTTCATATCACCAGATTTTGGAATTATAAATTTCAAATTGATTAATTTTTTATAATCAAATGGAGAAATAATTATTTTTGATTGTGAGTTGAATTTATCTCTTGAGCTAAGTATAATATGACTAAGAATTTTTTCATCACTTTCATCCATTCTTTTTCTAACTTCCTGATTGTGAAACCTTATTATTCTTCCATTTATAATTTGTAAATAATTAATGAAAGCAAAATCTAAATCAGAAATAATACTAAACACATCAATATTACTTAGTCTTTGACTAACGACTGTCGATTTAGACTGATAATTTTCTAGGAGAAGTAACTTCTCTTTTATATTTTGAGCTTTTTCAAATTCCAGGTCATTTGAGAAGATCAACATTTTTTTCTTTAAAACGGATTTTATATTGGCAAACTTTCCATTTAGAATATCTCTCGTGTGTTGAATATTTTTATTGTAACTTTTCTCAGAAACAAGATTGTTGATTAAGCTTTTATCAAATTCTCTGAAGCCAAGAATTAAACTATGTCCATTATTTTTGTGAACATTCAGAAATATTTTATTTTTTGGATTATTAATTTTTTTCTGTGAAAAATTATAGTTACTATTTCTAATAGGGTATAATGTTCTTATGATATTTAATAAAATATTTATAACCTTTACATTTGTATATGGACCAAAATATTCAGAGCCGTCCTTGATAAATTTTCTTGTTAAGAAAATTCTAGGAAACCTTTCTTTTTTAATACATATCCAAGGATATGTTTTATCATCTCTTAATAGTATATTATATTTAGGTTGATTTTCTTTTATTAAAGAATTTTCAAGTAAAAGAGCATCAGATTCAGACTTAACAACTACATGTTCTATAAATTTTGTGCTTTTAACTAGGTTTAAAGTCTTTCTTGATTTTATACTTTTTTGAAAGTATGAGCTTACTCTTTTTTTTAAATTTTTAGCTTTTCCAACATAAATTATTTTTTTATTCTCATTCAAAAACTGGTATACGCCAGGATCTTCAGGAATTGTTTTTAAAATAATACTAGTAGGTATGGCCACTTAACTAAAATAATTATTTATTTGTACTTTACTAATGAACAAAATTAAAGCCAGAAAGAAATATTTAGAGTTAAGAAAAAAACTGGATAATGATCAAATACTTTTAAAAAGTAATACAATATCTAACAATGTACTAAACATACCTATATGGGAATATAATTTTTACCATATTTATTTACCAATTCAAGAACAATTTGAAGTTAGCACAATTCCAATTATTAATCTTTTAAATAGAAATAAAAAAAAAGTATTAATACCTAAGTGTGATTTTAAAAATGGCACTATGAAATCATTTTTATTAAATGATAAAACGATTTTAAAAAAAAACGCTTATGGAATTCCAGAACCTGTTAATGGCCAACAATTTTCGGGTGAAATTGATGTGATGTTTATCCCTTTACTTGCTTTTGATATAAATGGTAATAGAATTGGTTATGGTAAAGGCTTTTATGATAAGTTTCTTAGTAAACAGAATAATCAAATCGTAAAAATAGGTCTATCATTTTTTAATCCTGAAAACAAAATTCAAAAAGATGCGCATGATAAAACTTTAGATTTTTGTGTGACTCCTAACAAAACATTTAGTTTTTAGGAAAAATTTTTTTATTGAATATTATCATCATGGTTATTCCAATAGTTATTACAGAGTCAGCAATATTAAAAACAGGTTCAAAAAAAGTAAACTCTTTTCCTCCAAAAAATGGAAACCAATCAGGCCAAATCCATGTAAACAATGGAAATTGAAACATATCAACAACGTTTCCATAAAATATGTCTTCATAGCCACTGCCGGGGGAAAATTTAGCTATTTGAAAATAACTTTCAGTAAATAAATATCCGTAAAATACAGAATCAATAACGTTTCCAATTGCACCAGCCAAGATTAATGATAGGCATATAGCAAGAAGTTTATTAGAATTTTCTTTAATTATACTTTTTAACCAATAAAAAATAAATCCTATTGCAACAATTCTAAATAATGTGAGAAAAAGTTTAGCAGATTTATCATCAAAAAAGGGTAAGAAGTCATTTATTTTTGCTCCCCATGCCATTCCTCTATTTTCAATGAACAAAAGTTTAAACCAGCCCCAGTCAACAATAGCCTGTTCACCATAAAAAGTAAGAGGATAATTAAGTTTAATATAAACTTTGAGAATTTGATCTAAAATCAAAATTCCACAAACAATTAAAAGGCAGGTTTTTAGACTTATCTTTTTATTTTCCAAGTACTTTTAAGACATTTTGTTTTTGGCCTCTATGCTTAACGTAGCATGAGGAACTAGTTCTAATCTTTTTTTTGATATAAGTTTTCCTGTGACCCTACATAGTCCATAGGTTTTATTTTCTATTCTTATAATAGCATTCTTTAAATCTCGAATAAACTTTTCTTGTCTAATTGCTAATTGAGTATTTGCTTCTTTAGACATTGTTTGAGAACCTTCCTCAAAAGCTTTAAAGGTAGGTGCAGTATCATCTGTTCCGTTATTACCATCGTTCATATACGCACTTCTAATTAACTCTAAGTCATGTTGTGCTTTTAAAACTTTTTCTTCAATAATTTTTCTGAAATAAGTTAAATCTTTATCAGAGTATCTTACGATTAAGTTATCATCTTTCATTTTTTAATTTATTTTATAAATTTTGACATTTAAACTAAAATTATCAAATTCAATTTTAGTACTTACGTCTAAATTATCTAAAAAATTCAATTCTTTAGCAAGAGTTTCATTTTTCACATAATCAATATTTTCAAAAATAGCTTTTTCAATTAAATTATTACTTTCTATCTCAATAATAATTTTATCACTTACTTTAAAATCAGATTCCTTTCTTAAATTTTGAATTCTATTTACAATTTCTCTTGATATTCCTTCATTTTTTAAAAACTCATTGATTGTGGTATCTAAAGCAATTGTTTTACCTGCTTCTGATGCAACTAACCAACCTTCAATATCTTGAAAATAAATTTCAACATCATCAGGACTTAACATATACAGCTCATTATTTTGCTTAATATTTACAGACTCTCCATTGTCAAGAGAATTAATTTTTTCAATTTTTAAAGAATTAATCAATTTAATTATTTCTTGAATATTTTTTCCATGTTTTGGTCCTAAAACTTTAAAATTTGGTTTGGCCTTTTTAACAAGAATTGAAGATGAATCTGAAATTAGTTCAATTTCTTTTACATTAATTTCGGATTTAATAAATTCAGAAATTTCTATTAGAGATTTCTTCTCATCTGCATTTTTATAGGGGACTATTATTTTAGGCAATGGTTGTCTAACTCTAATTTTTTCTTTTTTTCTTAATGATAATGCTAGTGAACAAATTTCTTGAGAAAGTCTAATTTTCTTTTCAAGGTTTTTATCCACTAATTCGTCATTATGATCTGGGTAATTAGTTAAATGTACAGATCCATCATCCACATTTAAGTCTTGAAATAAGTTGTCCATATAAAATGGACTTATTGGGGATGCAATAATTGAAATTTTACTTAAACATTCGTGTAGGGTTTGATACGCTGAAATTTTATCTTGATTAAATTCTCCCTTCCAAAATCTTCTTCTGGATAATCTAACATACCAATTGCTTAAATTATCTTGAACAAAACTTGAAATTAATCTTGCAGACTTTGTTGGCTCATAACTATTGTAAGCCTCTTCAACTTCTTTAATAAGCGTATTAAGTTCAGATATAATCCATCTATCCAACTCATGTCTATTATTATATTTGACGTGTTCACTATTTATTTTAAATCCATCAATATTCGAATACAGACTAAAAAATGAGTAAATATTATGAATTGTTCCAAAAAATTTTCTTTTGACTTCTGCAATACCATTAATATCAAACTTTAAATTGTCCCAGGGATTAGAATTTGATATCATATACCATCTTGTAGCATCAGGACCATATTTATCTAAGGTTTCAAAAGGATCAACTGCATTGCCAAGTCTTTTTGACATTTTTTGACCATTTTTATCAAGAACTAAACCATTAGATATTACATTTTTATAACTATTGGATTTAAATATTAAAGTTCCTATCACGTGTAAAGTATAAAACCATCCTCTTGTTTGGTCAACTCCCTCAGCAATATAATCAGCAGGAAAGAACTTGTTATTTTCAATATAAGTTTTGTTTTCAAATGGATAATGCCATTGAGCGTAGGGCATAGCCCCTGAGTCAAACCAAACATCAATTAAGTCATTTTCTCTAAACATTTTAGTATTTTTAGTTGAGCTTAAAATGATATTATCAACAATATGTTTATGCAAATCTATTTTCTCATAATTTTCATCAGATAAATCTCCTATTTTAAATTTTTTTAATGGGTTAGAGCCCATAAAACCTTTGCTAATTGAAATTTCAATTTCTTCAAATAATTCTTTAACAGAACCTATTATTTTAGTTTCAGAGCCATCCTCACTTATCCAAATTGGAAGTGGAATTCCCCAAAATCTAGATCTTGATAAATTCCAATCATTAGCATTATTTAGCCAGTTACCAAACCTACCTTCACCAGTAGCTTTGGGTTTCCAATTAATTTTAGAATTGTTATATATTAATTCATCTTTTTTTTCTGTTACTTTTATAAACCAGGAATTTAATGGATAATACAGTACTGGTTTATCAGTTCTCCAACAGTTTGGATAGCTGTGTGTATATTTTTCAACTCTGAATGCTTTGTTTTTTTCTTTTAGTTTAATTGCTATTTCAACGTCGACTGATTTTTCCGGAGCAGTTTCATTATCATAATATTCATTTTTTACATATTTTCCACCAATATCTTTTAAGTTTTTTAAAAATTTTCCTTGAAGATCAACAATTGGAACAAGCTCATTTTCTTCATTATAAATAAGCATTGGAGGCACCTCAGGAGACGCATTTTTAGCTACCAAAGCATCATCCGCGCCAAATGTTGGAGCAGTGTGTACAATCCCAGTACCTTCATCGGTTGTTACAAAATCACCAGAAATAATTCTAAATGCATTTTCAGGGTTATTTGCTGGTAATGGAGCATCCTTCCATAGTTGATGATATTTAACTTCCAAGATATCTTCACCCTTAAATTTTTTACAAACTAAATAAGGAATATTTTTTATTGTATCAAATTTTAATTCCTCTTCGTTTAAAACTTCAACAAAATTTGATTTAAAAACTTTCCTTATCAGATCCTTAGCAACTATAACATTAATGGCTTGATGAGTATATAAATTATAGGTCTTTATTAAAACATAGTCAATCTTTTTTCCAACTGTTAATGCAGTATTTGAAGGAAGAGTCCAAGGTGTGGTTGTCCAAGCTAACACATAAATCTTTGAATATTCTACTAAAAAATCTGGTAATGATTCTGATACACATTCAAATTGAGCAGTTACAGTAGTGTCAGTTACATCTTGATATGTACCAGGTTGATTTAATTCGTGAGAGCTTATTCCTGTTCCAGCTTTAGGTGAGTATGGTTGAACACTATAGCCTTTATATATAAGATTATCGTCGTATAACTTTTTAAGTAGCCACCAAACAGATTCAATATATTTTGATTTATAAGTTATATATGGATTATCCATATCAACCCAATATCCAATTCTTTTAGTTAAATTATTCCATACGTCAGTATACTTCATTACGGCTTTTTTACAGGCCTGATTGTATTCTTTTATACTTATCTTGTTTCCAATATCTTCTTTTGAAATATTTAATTCTTTTTCTACACCTAACTCTACGGGAAGACCATGAGTATCCCAGCCTGCTTTTCTATTAACTTTAAATCCTTTTAATGTTTTGTATCTACAAAAAATATCTTTTATAGCTCTTGCCATTACATGATGAATACCTGGCATTCCATTAGCGGAAGGGGGACCTTCAAAAAAAACAAAATTATCTGAATTATTTCTCGATGAAATACTTTTTTCAAAAGTTTTGTCTTTATCCCAGTATTCAGAAATTTTATTTGAAATTTCCGTGAGATCTAATGATTTATATTCCTTAAATGACATTAAAAATAAAAATGTGAATTTACTTAATTTTACACTAATTTATTGATAATAAGGTATTCTTAATCAAAAATCATCATTAAGTTTAAAGATCTTCCCGGAGAGGAAATTCCAGAAGCAAATTCTTTATAGTGTATATCAAAAATATTGTCAATTAATAATTGAGTTTTTATTTTAAAAACACGAAACAATGATGACAGTTGAAAAATTCCCCATTTAGGCATTCCCAAATATTGGATTTCTCCATTTTTATAAATAAATGGGGTCTCGTCAAGACTGTCTTCACCACCAAAACTATACTCATCAGCAGGTTTTGATTGAGAAAATTTATAAGTCAATTTCATATTAAAATTATTTTTTTTAAACTTTAGTCCTAGAGAGCCAAATATTGGTGGAATTGACGGCATTGGATAATTGGTATTAACAATATCTCCTCTTGTGTAAGTTAGAAATCCAATTAAATTAAAATATTGATTAATAGAATAATTTATATCAAAATTAAATCCATATATGTTAGAGTTCCCTAAATTAAAGTTGCCCATAGTTATTACTTCTTCATTGTCATGTAATACTGTAGTTGGATTTTGAGTTGTTATGTCCAGATAGTCATAAAAAAGATCTCGTCCAATAGTTTGATTTAATAAAGTGTAATAAAGATTAAAATTATAAGATAAAGTTTTTTTGTATCTGTTAAATCCTAAATCAATAGTATATGCATTTTCAGGCTTTAAATTAGTGTTAGGTACAGTGAGAATGCCTGAATTTTCTCTTATTTTTCCTACATCATCAATATTTGGAGCTCTAAAACCACTTGATAAGTTGAGTGAAATTTTATTAAAGTTATTAGTTAAATGAGAAATTCCAACACTTGCTGTTACAGATGAATTGGTAAAATTTAAATCTTCAAATTGTTTAAAAAAACTATATAAATTATTATCCATTAAAAAGTTTTTATCCCATTTAGCCAAAACATCAATTAAAGAATATCTTGTGCCAATACTTAAAATAGTTTCTGCACTAATTTTTTTTCTTAGTTCAAAATAAGCAGCAACTGAACTATACTTACTTCCATCACTAGGATATCTGCTTAAACTTTTTTTTGTGTTTCTACCTATTATTTCATTGTTACTTATTGTAAGTTCAAAATCATTCCCTCTGGAATCAAGCCTATTTTTTGTGAGTTCAAACCCATATGAAAGTGAGATTAACTCATTTAATTTTTTTAAGAAATCAGTATTTATTGAAAAAACACTTAAGTCTTCCGATTGAGATTTTAAATGAAGAGATTCAAACTTTCTGCTGTTTCTTGACTCTTTAATTTTTTGAAAAGAAAAAATTAAAGATGCATTATCAAACATTTTTTTATCAGCTAAATTTAATTTAACTGAGCTTAACAATCTTTGCTGAGGGCCATAATACCATTGAGCATATTTTAAATCTCCATTGTCAGTTGTTTCACTTAGCTTATCAAACCGTGATATATTTGAAGATTTAGAATATTGAAAGTTTAAAACTAGATTTGAGTTTTCACCAGTAATAAAATTAAATTTTTGGATAAAATCTTTTTGTTTATATGACGAATTTCTTTGTATAAGAGAGTTAGAATTTTTTGTTGAATTTTGAAAATAATTATTTCCTTTATTTTGAGAATAATAATTAACTAGCCCCCAATTATCATAACCATGATTTCGAATTTTACCCATAATTATATCACCAAAATATGATTTAGTATAGCTTGTAAAACTTGCCCATTTCTTTTTTGAAAATTCTATACTATAATTGTTAATTTTTGTCTTGTTTATTATATTGTAAGAGAGAGTCTTGACATAATTAAAGGCTTTTGAATTATTAATTCTAGGTGTTTTTGTATAAAAATGAACTACCCCTCCAAGGGCATCAGATCCATATCCAACAGAAGAAGGGCCATATATGATTTCAGTTCTTTCCAGAGCTTTAGGATCAATTGTTATTGAGTTTTGTAAGTGACCAGATCGATAAATAGCATTGTTCATTCTAACTCCATCAACAACCAATAGCACTCTGTTAGCTTCAAATCCTCTTATAACAGGGCTTCCACCACCAGCCTGGGATTTTTGAATATGAACTCCTCCTGCATGATATAACAATTCAGCAGATGTTTTTGGATTTTCTAGTTCAAAAGTTTTCGTATTAATTATGGAAACTTTTTTTGAAAGAGATTTAATTTTTTGTTTGCTCCTGGAAACAGAAAGTACTACTTCGTCAAGCCCTCTAGAGTTTATGCTTAATGTAACAATCTTAAGATTTCTTAAATCATTAAACGAAAATTTTTCTTCTATGTAGGATAAATGACTTAATGTTAAAGAATCTGATTTGCTAAAATCATTAATTGATATTTTACCATCGTTATTTGTGAGTTTTGAAACTGTTTTTTTTTCATTAAATAGAAGAACAGAAGGAATACCTAGCCCTGTTTCAGAATCAATAACAGTAATTGTCTGGCAATTTAGATTTGTAAGTAAAAACAAAAATAAAGTGGAAAAAAAACTTTTAAGAAAACAAGTCATTAAGTACACCAATAGATTTTGGGATTTTAAACCCTGGAATATGAATTTGGTAATATTTTAAAATTAAATCAATCATGTTTCTTCTTTGATTAATATTTGTTAAAATTTCATTAAAGTAATCAAATTTTGTGCCTAAAATCAGAGAGAAATCTTCAATCACTTCTCCCCCGATGCAGTTTAAAGAATTATTGGTTGGTATAAATTTCCCGTTTTCAAGATCAAAATACTGAAAGTTATCTATATTTTTTTCAGGTAAAATACCAAGTAAACTTGTTAAATAAATTAAAAAAAGAATATGAAAATTGGAAAATCTTTCAGAATTTTCGAACCATACTAAACTTTCTTTTATAAAAGTAAAAATTCTATAATCAGATTCTTCATGTCTAATTACAGATATTAAAACTTCAGATATAAAAAGGGCAATATTATATTTAAGTATATCAGAATTAATTGAGTGAAATGATATTAGCGATTTTACATTTTTTATATATGAAAGATCACCCCTTTTGCTATCACTGCTTTCGATATCGATTATGTTTAGTCTTTGAAATTGACCTAGTTGTAGTTTTTTTTTTTTTTTTGATCTTATGCCCCTAATCAAAAAAGATTTAACTCCAAATTTTTTTGTAAAACATCTAACAATAATACTAGTTTCAGAATAATTTATATAACCTAAAACAATTGATTCAGTTGAATATACCATTGTGATTAAACAACACCTTGTGCAAGCATTGCATCTGCAACTTTTATAAATGATGAAATATTTGCTCCTTTATTGTAGTCAACATAGTTTTTTTCCTTACCATATTCCAAGCATGATTTATGGATATTGATCATAATTTCTTTTAATTTTTGATCAACTTCATTCCTAGTCCAAGAATATCGTAGAGAATTTTGAGCCATTTCTAAACCAGAAACAGCTACACCACCAGCATTAGATGCTTTCCCAGGTGCATATAAAATTTTATTTGATCTAAATTGTCTTACAGCACCCGGTTGACATGGCATATTTGCACCTTCTGCAACGCATATACAACCATTTTTAATTAATAGGATTGCATCTTTTTCGGATAATTCGTTTTGAGTTGCACAAGGAAGTGCAATATCACATTGTAAGCTCCAAGGATTTGTGTTTTTTAAAAAAATTGAGTCAGGAAATTTAGTAATAAATTTCTCAATCCTTGTTCTCTTTTTATTTTTTAAATACATAATGTAACCCAATTTTTCTTCATCAATTCCATCTTTGTCAAATATAACTCCAGCTGAATCTGACATTGAAATAACTTTTGCACCCAAATGAATACATTTTTCTGCCGCATATTGAGCTACATTTCCTGAACCAGAAATAGTAACTAATTTGTTTTTAACTGATTTGCCTTCGTAGTTTAACATATCTTCAGCAAAATAAACAGTCCCATAACCTGTGGCCTCTGGTCGGATTAATGAACCTCCCCAAGAAACACCTTTTCCAGTTAGTACACCTGTAAATTCGTTTTTTAATCTTTTATATTGACCAAAAAGATAACCTATTTCTCTTCCACCAACACCAATATCACCTGCTGGAATATCTGTGTTAGGACCAATATGCCTGAACAGTTCTGTCATAAAGCTTTGGCAAAAACGCATAATTTCACCATCTGATTTATTTTTAGGATCAAAATCAGCACCACCTTTACCCCCACCCATTGGAAGAGTTGTCAAACTATTTTTAAAAACTTGCTCAAAAGCAAGAAATTTTAAAATACTTAAATTTACTGAGGGATGAAATCTTAAACCACCTTTGTAAGGTCCAATTGCAGAGTTCATTTCAACCCTATATCCTCTGTTAACTCTTATCTCACCACTATCATCAACCCAATTAACTCTAAACATTACAACTCGTTCTGGCTCACACATTCTCATTAATACATTTTTTCCACGATAGATGTCTTGGCTAATAATATATGGTATCAGGTCATCGGACACCTCTCTAACAGCCTGCATAAATTCGGGCTCGTGAGAGTTTCTGCTATCAATTTCCGACAGGAAATCAGAAATTATTTTTTTCATTGTTAATTGTTTAATTACAATTAAAAGTAATTATAATTAATTTATTGCTTGACTTAAGTCATCAATTAAGTCTTCATGATCTTCAATGCCAACACTTAATCGAATTAATGAATCAACAACACCTGTTTTTTCTCTCAACTCTATTGGTATTGAAGCATGAGTCATTGATGCAGGATGATTAGCTAAACTTTCTACCCCACCAAGAGATTCAGCAAGAGTAAAAACTTTAAGCTTACTGGTAATTTCCTGAACTGATTTAAAATCTCCATTTTTTGTAGTAAATGAAATCATTCCACCAAATCCTGACATTTGGGTCTTAGCTAGTTCATGATTTGGGTGAGATGAAATACCAGGCCAATAAAGTTTATCTACCTTTTTATGATTGGATAAGAATTCAACAATTTTTTCCGCATTAAAACAGTGTCTATCCATTCTAACGTGAAGAGTTTTAATCCCTCTTAGCGTTAGAAAAGAATCCATTGGTCCACAAATTGCACCAGAGGAATTTTGTAAAAAATATAATTTTTCTGCAAGTTTATCATCCTTAATAATTAATGCACCTAAAATAACGTCACTATGACCTGCTAAATATTTTGTTGCTGAGTGCATTACAATATCAGCACCTAAATCAAGTGGTTTTTGTAAATAGGGTGTGGCAAAAGTATTATCAACAGCTAGAAGAATATCGCTGTCTTTAATCAAACCTGATATTGATTTTATATCGATTAGATTCATCATTGGGTTGGTTGGAGTTTCAACCCAAATCATTTTTGTTTTTTTAGTGATAAGTTTAGAAACAATTTCTAAGTTTTGAAGATCTGAGAAAATAAATTTTAATCCAAACTTTTTAAAAACTTTATCAAAAAGTCTATATGAGCCACCATATAAATCGTTAGTAGAAATAATTTCATCACCAGGCTCAAAAAGTTTTAGTATTGCATCGATAGCTGATAGTCCTGAACTAAATCCAAGTCCATATTTTCCATTTTCAATGCTCGCTAAAGATTTTTCAAGTGCAGACCTTGTTGGATTATGAGTTCTACTATATTCATAACCTTTATGTTCCCCTGGCTTAGTTTGAGAATAAGTTGAAGTTTGATAAATAGGTGGCATAACAGCTCCATATCCTTTTTCTTTAATCTGACCTCCGTGAATTGTTTTTGTATTAAATTTCATTATTCTACAATAAACTCTCCTCTCATCACTTGATAATGACCAGGGAAGGTACATAGAAATGTATATGTCCCAGGTTTTGGACTATCAAAAGTTATTCTGTCACTTTCACCACCTCCTAGCATTTTAGTGTATGCATAAGTTTCATCTCCTTCAGGAATGTAATCAGATTCTTTAGCAGTCATTGCTCTTAGAGCAAAATCATCAATATCAACACCCTCTTTTATCAATGCGAAATTATGTCCCATAAATTCTTTAGCAATTTTACCCGTATGATTTAATGTTAAAGTAATACTTTCTCCTGCCTTAACTTTAATAATAGACCTGTCAAATAGCATTTGATCAGTGGAATTAATAATTATGTTATTTGAAGATTTTGAGACAGCACTCTCTGTGTTTTCTTGAACTCTTTTGTAAGAGAATTTTTCTTTTTTAGGTTCATTTTTACATCCAAAAAGTATTGTTGCCAATATAAAAAAAGTAAAAAATTTGTTCATTTATATTAAATTAATAAACAAAGTTACAATTCATTATTTCAATATTAAAAAAAGAATGATTTAATTTATTAATTTGGATTTTTTTTAAAGCTTCAAAATTAAATTTATATTTAATAATTAAACAATAATTATGAAAAGAAGAAATTTTATCTCTGCATTAGCTACAACTGGATTAGCAACCTCAGTTTTTCCAAATGCAAAATTTATAAAATTAAACTCAATTAAAAATTTTAAAATTTCACTTGCTCAGTGGTCTTTGAATAAATCTATCAAAACAGGAAAATTACCAATTCTTGATTTTGCAAAAAAGGCAAGATCGTTCAATATTGAAGGAATTGAATTTGTTTCTGGTTTATATACTCGTGATACTGATATTCTAGAAAGGATATCAATGAATTCTTTAGCAAAAGAATTAATAAATAGATCTGATGACAATGGAATTGATAATGTTTTATTTATGATTGATGGTCAAGGAGATTTAGCTTCCAGTAACAAAAACAATAGATTTCAAGCAATAGATAATCACAAAAGATGGATTGATTTTTCTGCTAAAATTGGATGCAAGACTATGAGAGTGAACCTCAATGGAGAAAAAGATTTGAAAAAATGGACTAAAAATTCGGTAAAATCATTAACTACTTTAAATGAGTATAATGAAAACATAAATGTTGTTGTAGAGAATCATGGAGGCTTATCATCAAATGGAAAATACTTATCAAACGTGATGTCAAAAGTTAAGTTAAAAAATTGCGGAACTTTGCCTGATTTTGGAAATTTTTGTATGAACGGAAGTCCATGGGGAAACTGTTCTCAAATGTATGACAGATATAT
>MDTC01066938.1_pt1 | contig 15983 bp, 4 predicted proteins | sample 811181 | NCBI WGS metagenome assembly MDTC01 (sample SAMN05326644, study PRJNA326480) | marine metagenome | isolation source: seawater | place: Pacific Ocean: North | collected 2011
CTCAGTTATTCGAAATTTGACTATTGATAATGCTGATTTTGGAGTTACAGTCTATGGTAGTAATCCATTCTTGGATAACCTAACCATTCTAGATCCAGATTATGTTGGGGTCGACTTGTTTAGTTCGGCAACTCCAGTAATTCAAAACCTACATGTCGATGAGGCCGGTCAAGATTTGCATGGTTTTTCTTCTACCTGGAGGTATGGGATTGGTCTTTCAATTGGGGCCAGTTCTGCTCCAGTGGTTACAGGTCTTCGGGTGAATGATGCCATCACTAGGGGGATCAATGTCTGGGGAGGTTCGGGAGGATTAATTCGAGATGTAGATATTCACAATGTTTCATTGGCATCTCAAGCTATTGCCACTGGAATATGGGTCGAGGATTCTATTCTGTTGTTTCAAAATGTAACTGTAAACCGATCTGATCATGGTGTTTTTGTTAGGCATATTTCAGAATCTGGAACAACTCGTCCCACATTCCGCGACCTAACAGTAGAGAATTCGATGTATGTGGGAATTTTTGTTGAACGATATAATCACACGTTGTACAGCAATATTCCAATGAATGCCCAATTTGAGAACCTTGTTCTTCGAGGTACTGGTGGCCCTGATTCCAAGGTCCCCGGACAATGTACTTCTGCATTCAACATCAACACATCTGGAGTTTATTTGGAAAATGGGTTGATTGAGAACAATGATTGTATTGGATTTCGAGGTTATATGATGGGACCATCCACGATAATTAATGGCCTTACAATTAGGAATTCAGGAGATTCATCATCTAATGACGTCCCTCTACAATCTGGGTTCTATTTACGTTCGGCTAATTGGGCTCCGACAATCGATAATCTCGAAGTTTCAGGTTCTATCGGAGCGGGTATCCATTTGATGAAATCGAGTTTGAGAGGTTCTGATTGGAATGTTAACAATAATTCTGGAGTTGGTCTATACATTCAGGAATCTCATCCTGAGATTGAAGGCTTAGAAACCATGGACAATGGTCTCAATGGAGTACATGTATATGATTCTAGCAATGTATTGCTGGTCAACGCATCTTCAGCTAGAAATGGGGCAAATGCCACTGGTATTTCGGATGGTGTAGGGTACCTATATCAGGAGTCCAATACGATAACTGCTAGCACAAAGGATGTAACTTGCAGAACTTGTTCAAGCTTAGATGATGCTCAAGGTGGAGTCATGATTGAGAATAGTATTGATCTTGTTCTTGAGAATCATTCCATTTCCTTACCTAATGGAGTTGGTCCTGCAATTCGAATTGATAATTCAGGAATTAGTTTCCCGGGTGTGATTTCGATTTTAGGGATGAATATCCATCAAGAAGAAGCATCTGCACAGGCGATGACGATTACCTCTTCTGATGCAATTATAGACAATCTCGTTCTTTCAGGAAATCATACTGGAATTCTTTGGTCAGGAACAGGTTCTTCTGGTTTGAATTCTTACCTAACCAATTCTGTAATATCTGGACAAAATTGTCTTTTGTTGAGCAATCATGCTAACCTGTCTATTAGTTCTCCAGATTTTTCAATGTGCACTGGTGGTTTTACTGTACAATCTTCGAAGGTGTCATTCCAAGATGTTCCAGATTCTGGAAGTCTTCAACTTACTCAACCCGGGATTGCACAGACCAATCTTGTTGAATGGATTTCTTCAGGAACTCCTCCAAGTTTGACTCAGGGCGGAAATGCACAATTCGATGTCATGTGGATGATACATGTTTGGGCTGTAAATCAGAATGGTTTCGGTTTACCGTTTGCTGTGGTAAACCTCTCTTTTGATCAGATAGAGAACCCGTTGCAGCATACCGTTCCATATGCAGGAAATTCAGTTTTGGGGCCATTTATAGGGACCAGAACTACTCCCACTTTAGGCACCACATCTGTTAATGAATTTTGGACTGGATGTGAATACTCGTCTTCAAGAAATGATACTGGCCCTATTCCTTTGGACATGGATAGAACATCTGTGTGTGAAATCCAATTGCCAGATCAACCTCCTCTAATTTTGTGGGATACTCCAATCGATGAGGCAATTTTCCCATCAGGAGGTGAGGTAATTTTCAATGCCAACGAAACTTGGGATCTTGAGAATCAAGAATTGACTTTTGCGTGGAATAGCAGTTTGGATGGAGATCTCATTCTTTCTTGTACATCTGGTATCACTAGCGAGAACAATCAATCGTATTTCATTGCAAATTTTCCAAATTCTGGGTGCTTATCAGATGGCACACACGATCTCACACTTACTGTATGTGATACATCAAATAATTGTGCTTCAGAATCTCGCCAGATTGAATTAACGAATCTTGCACCATCAATTTCTATTGTTTTGGATCCTCTTGCAGATGCTACAAATCGCATTCTTCTATCTCGAACTCAGGTATTGCATCTTAATGCAAGTGCCTCAATTGATCCGGAGAATCAACCATTCCAAACCAGCTTAGATGTCTCATTTTCAGAGTGGGCAGATGATCCTGGCGATTGTTCAACGCCAAATTGTCCATTAGAATACAATGTGTCTTTCGAAGATTCTCCAAATGTTCTTTTCGACTTGACATTCGTAATTGGGGATGGCCTAAATACTCCATTGACTTATGTTTGGTCCGTTGAATTATACAATGAATTACCAACCCCTGACCTACAAATTTCTCGCTTAAACAATCTTTCTTCATCGGAAGTAACACTCGATGCTAGAGGGACAATAGATCCGGAAGGAGATCAAATCACGTATCGTTTCCATTCCAATATTGATGGTGATTTAGGCTCAAGATCTGCACATTCAGTTTCTGGAGAAACTCCTCCTCCACAGGGTGTTTGGATTGGTCATTTATCACCCGGTTCACACATTATTACGTTGGGAGTTGGTGATTCAGACTCGTCACATTCTGGGGTAGAGGAAACACTCACTATGTTGGTTATCGTGAACAATTCTATTCCAGTAGCCACAATTTCTTCTCCTTCTACTGGCTATTCTACTGATTCATCCGATTTGATACGATTTGATGCCTCAGGATCTGGTGATTGGGATCTTCCTTGTAATTCAATAGAGGGCGCAGGTTCTCAGATTATCTGCAATCCATATGGAGGTTCAGGTGACCTAGTTAGTGTGTTATGGACATCAAATCAATTGACTAATCCGCTGGGTAGTGGTTGGTTATTGGATGCCCGGCTTTCTGCAGGAGTGCACGACGTTACTCTCACAGTTGATGATGGATCTGGTGAAGCATCTCAAACTACAATTCGAATTGATGTGGCTCCAAGCGCTCCTCTATTGATTCTTGATTCTCCCGCTTCAGGAGCAGTGGTGGATAGTGACGCTCCAATATTGTTTGACTTTAGACAATCTTACGACCCTGATGGTGATTCGTTCAATGTCACGATTACGAGTGATCTTGAATCAGAACCAATGGTAGAAAACGGGTCTATTGATTACTGGTATAACGATTACATGTCTGCTGGAAATCATGTTCTCACGTTCACACTAACCGATGAAACAGGATTGTCTAGAACCTATACTCAACCTCTCGAAGTCCGTCCTTCAGATCCATTCGCCGTAATTGCCAACGTTTCAGAAGGGACATCTATTCCACCAGGCGGAATTATTGAGATAATTGGGGCAGATTCTTACGATTATGATGACGATATTTTCAGATATGAATGGCGAATTGATTCACCGACTGGTACAGTGGTTTCTACCATGCCGAATCTAACTTACAAGCCAACACCGGGCCTCCATCTAATTCATCTTACAGTGGTTGATCAACGAGGAGGAATTAGCACTGCTAGTGTGAACATCACGTCTTTGTCTAGTTCTCCTCGTCTCAGTAGTTTGATGTACGAACCATCAGGAATTACTGCTGATGTTCAGGTTCAAATGGTAATTTCAGTAATTTTAGATGATCCAGATGGTACTACAGAACAGGTTCAAGCAAGAATTGCAATGAATGGAGTAGGCGACATATTCTCTCTGAACGATAATGGCTCAGGCGCTGATTCATTAGCTGGTGATGGAATATGGACAGGTTCTATTCCGTGGACTCCTCCAGGTACAGGTTATGCGAAAATAGAAGCTTGGGCTACGGACGGAGATACGGTTTCATTGCCTATTTCCTTGCAGATTGAGGTAATTGGTCCAGTGGATTCGGGGGGCTTTTTCTCTTCTATTATGGAGGATTTTGCAAATATCATTCTTGCAATACTTGTAATGCTAGGAATTTTCGGAGGCACATTCATGCTTAATCGGAGAAGAAACATGCAACGTGATTTGGACCTAATCCAATCGTGGAGTAGTATTCCTGGTGAAGCCACTCAATCATGGGACGGGACTAGTGAAGTGGTTGCAGCAGAAGCAGAATTAGAGGCAAACCGTTCTCCAGAAGACCCAGCAGTAGTAGAAAATAATGAAGAAAATCAAGAATCCAACGAAGGAAAAATCAGAGGTTCTGATTTAGATTGGGAATCAGTCTGATTCTGGACCCCAAGGTGTCCTTGCTCTTGCTAGACCAAATCTCATCCCGAAAAGGAATCTAAGGTTCTTCCATCCATCTCCCCAAGTGTTGATTTCTGCATCTCCAACTCTTATTCGATATGGGACACTAATCTCAATTGCTTTCTTCTTTCCAATGTATCTTCTTGCTCGAATCTTGAACTCTTCAGAAAGCGGCATTCCATCATTTGTGGGTCTTACTCGCTGATCTTCAAGAATTGACTTTTGGAAAACCCACATACCACTCTGAGAATCGTGAACCCCATACCAGAAAAGGAATCGAGCGGTTGTTGATAAGACCCAATTTCCAAATCCGTGTAACCCAGACATTGCACCATCTTCAGCTCTTCTTAGTCGATCACAGGTAATCCATGAAAGATCTTCTTCAATCAACTTTCGAACTAAACCAGGTACCTCCTCCCCAGGATAGGTACAATCTGCATCCATTGTCACGATTACATCGCCCGGAGCCATTGCGAATCCAGTTCTGTAGGCTCGACCGTAACCCTTTCTCGGTTCTAGATACACCGTCGCTCCTTCTTGTTCAGCTAGTTCTCGAGTACGATCTGAGGAATTTCCGTCGATGATGAGGAAATCTAGTTTTTCACACCAACCATCATTTGGGACGGAACGAATCGTATCAACGATTGCCGCTTCTTCATTTCGGGTTGGAATTACCACTGTCACATGGACAGGTAATGCATCTGCCATGACTCAAAGGGCAAGGTTATTCGTTTTGAATCATTCCGAAAATTGTCTTTTTTTGGTCCATCACTGGTTTATTTTCCGACGGAACTGATTTACGCGTTATCCTCGACTCCATCTATGATGGAGCGCGGCGTCTCTTTCACCTCGGCCCCCCCGTCAGGTTCACTAAAGCGACGCTTTCTTTCCACCAGCATTATTCTATGCCTCTTTATTTCCGTTTTACCGAGCGCCATTGCAGATGATGATTGGTCAACAGCCACTGTCTTGACAGATGGTAGCAGTTCATCGGAAGCTGTTGATTCAGATGGGGACTCAGAAGACTGGTGGACTATTGATTTAGTGACTGGGGACAGAATGCAAGTAGAAGTTAGTTCATCAACGGGAGATTATGGATTCGATTTGTTTGGTTGTTTTGGAACTGACCATTGGGAAGGTAAGGTGCAAATTTGGGATGCTAACTTCGTAAATGGAGTTCCAGAAAGGGGTGACAAGAGGTATGACCAGGATTTTGGTAGTAGTGGTTCTTCATCCTTAACTGCTAACGTGAATCCATCCGCTGCAGAATGGGGTTCACATTCAGGTTCCACAACATGGTACATCATGGTCCGTTCCAAGGATACGTGTGCACGTGACGAATTTGATTACACAATTACTCCAAATATCGACAAATATGATCGGGACACAGATTCTGATGGTTTTGCAGATCGAGAAGATGATTGTGATGATACTGAGGGGTCATCTACCGAGGATAGAAAGGGATGCCCCGATGGGGATTCAGATGGTTGGTCAGATAGTGGTGATCGTTTCCCTACTGATGGAACTCAATGGGTAGACAGTGATGGTGATGGATATGGGGATAATGCCGCCCCTGCAAATAGGCCAGATCATTGCCCGCAATATTTTGGAAATTCAGATCAAGACAGATTTGGTTGTCGAGATTCTGATGCAGATGGTTGGTCAGATCCTGATCCAACTGCAATATTTTCAACAGAATCGTGGAATGTTTCTGATGGAGCCGATGCCTTTGATACCGATCCTACTCAATGGTCCGATTTTGATTCCGATGGTTATGGGGACAATTGGGATGACCCTTCATGGAATGAAAGTAGAGCAGCCAATGGACTAGGGGTTTGGTATGTTGGAGCAACTGATCCAGATGCATGCCCAACTAGAGCGGGACCTTCTTTCGAAGATCGTTTGGGTTGTCCTGATTCCGATGGTGATGGTTGGTCTAATCCTGATGAAACATGGAAAGCCGAAAATGGGTCTGATGCATTCCCTGGAGATCCCACTCAATGGGCAGACAGGGATCTCGATGGTTATGGTGACAACTCCGATGGAACAAATCCTGACGCATTCCCAGATAATCCAACTCAATGGTCAGATCGAGATGGTGATGGATGGGGCGACAATCAGAATCCAGCCGCTTCACAAATAGACTCATTCCCAGATGAACCCACTCAGTGGTCTGATTCTGACTTAGATGGATTTGGAGACAATTCATCTGGCTTCCAAGCCGATTCTTGCAAAGATCGAGCAGGGACTTCAACAATGGATCGCTTTGGTTGCCCTGATGCTGATAGTGATGGATACAGTAATGCAGATGTAGATTGGCCAGCTCACCCTGAGGGCTTTGCTGATGCATTCAATGACCAATCAACACAATGGGCAGATACAGATGGAGATGGTTTTGGAGACAATAATTTCGAAGGTGCTTGGCGCCCCGATTCTTGTCCCGTAACTACTGGCAGTTCCACTATCGATAGATGGGGATGTCCAGATGGTGACGGAGATGGTGCAAGCGACCCTCAAATTTTAGCTGGATGGTTGCCACATCCAGCCGGACTTGCAGATGCTTTCCCTGAGGACTCAAGTCAATGGAGAGATCTTGATGGCGACGGATACGGGGACGAACCAATAGGCACAAATCCAGATCGATGTAAGGAAACTCCTGGAACTAGCACAGAAGATCGATATGGTTGTACTGATACAGATGGAGATGGTTGGAGTGATCTTGGAGATAGATTCCCAATGGATGTAACTCAATGGTTTGATGCAGATGGCGACGGATATGGGGACAATGCTTGGGGGAATATGCCCGACTCTTGTCCTGAAGCATCTTTAGCTGATGGGATTAGTCTGTTGGATCGTCTTGGATGCCCTGATACAGATGGAGACGGTTTCAGCGACCCAGATGACGGATGGGGGTCCAGTCCGAATGGTACGGCTGACGCATTCCCTCTAAATCGAATACAATGGTCTGATGCAGATGGTGATGGATTCGGTGATAATGCCATAGGTTCTGCTAGAGACGATTGTCCAGATGTTCCAGGCAGTTCAACTATCGATCTCCAGGGTTGTCCAGATAGTAATGGAGATGGGTATTCGAATGATTTTGGATTCCTGAATTCTCAGTACATGCTTATGGCATCCAATCCAACTGCCTCCATTCTTACTTATGTGATACCAATTGGCATCTTTTTGACCACAATTCTTGGCATGATGATTGTTAGAAGAGGTGATGAATTATGATGAGGACTAGTGCATTGGTTCTTGTTTCCATATTGTTATTATTGCCATTATCTGCTTTGTCTGTGAGTGCTGAATCTACTATTGGTTTGGAGGAAAGAAGAGTTGATGCCATGGACATGAATAACGATGGTTTCCCAGATATGTTGAGTACAATTTTCGCAGTCAATGCAACCGAAGATAGTCAAGTTGGAGTTCAGGTAATTGTCGAAACAGATCGCTTGGTCATTCCATTCTGGCAAAACATGACTCTTTCAGCAGGTGAGATGAAATTTGGTTCAATCGATATCCATGCGTGGGAAGATGGAGACTATCATCTTCGAATGCTAATTTGGGACCATGGTTTGGAAATTATAACCCATGAAGTTGATTTGGGGACCTTTGATTTGTCTACTGCTTTATCACCTCCCACACTGAATTTAGAACTTCAAGCAGCAGAGGAGATATTTACTGGTGATAATTGCCAGATTCTTCGGTCCTTTTCTGACGATGTAGGAGAACAATACAATGCAATTGGCGTAGTATCGTTGACGGGTGTACCTTGGCAGGTTCTGAATGAAACTGCTCCAATTGATTGCTCAGCATGGCCTGCTGGGGCATATAGCGTTTCGATGCAGTACACCAATGGGTTAGGATTTGGTGCTTCAACAACAGTGGATGTAATGATTGCAAACCACCCTGCTCCTGATTTCAATGTACTAGTCAATGGCCAGAATGAGCGAATGGGTACAGGTTGTTCAGTTGTGGCAGTTTCCGCTGAAAATCAGACTGATAGTGATTTAGTATTCTCATGGTCAATTACTAATCCCAAGCTTGTAGAAACAACAGAATCAGGTGTAAAAGATCTAGACTGTGGTCTATGGGAACCTGGGGTTCACAAAGTGAGGGTTACTGCAACAAATCCTCAGATGCAGACGACTACCTTGGGAGTAAATGTGGTACGTTTGCCTCCATTCGATCCTAAAGATCCTAGTCTTGGTAACATCAGTGATGATAGTTCATGGCCATCAAGTTCTAGTGGTGAAGATTACGAAGCAACACCTCTTTTCATGAATTTACAAGCATCTGCAGCAGCTATTGGTGGAGGAGGGATTTTGTTTGGTTTGGTCTTTGGTGTATTTGTTGGATTAATGCTAACTCGAGGTAGTTCTGGTTCTTCTCGACGTTTAGAAGACGTTTTGGAAGCTGCAGCACCACCCGTAAATGAAGAAGAGATAGGCAATCTTGCTGATGGCCTCCCCACCTACACTGATCCACAGGGAATAACTTGGAGGCAACATGAGGATGGCTCAATGGATTGGTGGGATGGTGCAGAAGGAATTTGGGTCAAATTTGAGTCATGATCCATGAATCATAACGAAAACACATCCATCGGTTGATATTGAAAATTCAGAGTCAATAGTTTCATTCGAAATACCTCTAGAAGAAAATCCTAGAATGCCATTTAGATTCCATTTCAACCCTGAGGTAAATACGCTCGCTTCTTCAAAACTGAAAATGGATACAATGGTTCCCATTGGTGCAAGTCCTTGAAATTCGTTTTCCGAAACTACTCTATGTATCGTCATTCCTTCCAATATTATTCTGATTTCCAAATCGCGATTGGAGTTGAATACTGCTGCATGGTTTCCTAATTCATGGTCGCTTTTTCCTCCTGAATACCCAATAATCCAAATGTTGTTCATACCGTTATCTGAGCAGTACTGAAGAGCTTTGGAAAGATCACTATCGTTTTGTTCAGATTTTTCAAGAAGTATTTCAGTTTGATGATTTTCTCGATTTACAGAGTCCAGATCGCCAATAACTAGATTCGGAGAAATTCCGTTTTCTAGGGCAATATCTGCACCCGAATCAACTCCAATAACGAAGTTGAAGTCGGGAAGTTTGCTAATGTCGGGCCATTTGCCAGGTAGACAAAGTAGCGTGGCCATGTTTGGGCGAACACCCCATACCCCTTCATCGCACCGCTTTTGGGCTCAAGAAGATGAAGCCTTTAGAGCGAGGGGGTTCATTCGCGACTGATGGTGCTTAGCACCGGGGGGTAGTGAAATGATGAAAGCAAGAATTCTTGTTGCTCTGATGTTACTATCTTTGTTCTATCCGCTCGTCCCTAATTCTACGAATTTGGATGAGAATTTTTCATCCCAAAATACAATTCAGGCTCCCTTACCGACCAACGAATGGGGAGAAAGTTTAGCAGGCTCTGATATTACACATATGAGTGAAGATTGGAACGTTTTAGAAACTAGAGATTTAACTACATTAGTTTGGACAACAATTTCTTCAGATTCATATGATTATTCTGGAATAGATTTGGTGATAGATCATTTCGATGCAATTCATGCTTGTGTACACAATGGCTCTACAGGTAGCCTTGAATATATTTACATTGATCAAACTGGAGCGGTCCAATGGACAATTGTCGATGATGGAAACGGCAATGATGTTGGCTTAGAATGTGATATTGAATTAGATGCGCAGAATCGAGCAAGAATTGCATATATGGATTCAGATACTTCTTCTCTAAAATTTGCATTTGACGCTCCTCCACATTATGTGAATTTTGAAGACTGGCATGTTAGGACTGTGACTGAAGGATGGAATGTTAGCGGGACTTTGGAATTGTCGATTCTAGGAAATGGAACTGACGTTGTACTTTGGATAGATGAAGATACTGGATATCTTATGACTTCATATTATGCATCGACTTTTTGGCGTCATGAATCAGTAATTGAATCTGTGATAGAAGGATACAATGCTAGAGTTCACGATGGAGACAGAGTTCGTATTTTGCATGAAACAGGCGGCATAATTCGTTCCATGGATTGGCCAAATATGACTTCAACAAATATTGATGCTGCTCCATGGATTGGTGCTCCACTAGATCAAGAAGTTCCAGGAGACGGAGAAGCACAACTTACGTATTCAGCCGAGAATGATACTGTGGTGCAGTTTGTTCGAAGCCTAGAAGGCAGAAGAGAAGGTAGAATTGCTACACTTCCTTCTCTTGTAATTGATGCAGAAGAATCATCTGCCAAAGTTGGTGATTTCAATTGTGATGGTAAATCTGATTACATTCTGTTCATGAATCAATCGTTGGTTGTACATCATGGACGAACGAGTGGATTCAATCCAACACCAGACACTGTTCTTCAACAGACTTCGAATACAGAATCTTCGATTTCATTTGATACTGGTGATATGAATAGAGATGGATGTGATGACGTAATCTTTGGAATGCCGTATCTAAATTCCAGCAATGGGGGAGCGCGTCTTCATCTTGGTTCGTCAAATGGATTAGATCCCTTAGCATTCTGGACATTTGATTCAGCAGCAGCAGGAGCGGCATTTGGTTCCAAGGTTGCATTCATTGGAGATACACATAATGACGGATATGACGATTGGGCAGTTCTTGCATCGGATGAAGCAGGTTCAGGTAGTGTAGTTGGACGGATTCATCTCTTTGATGGAGGTTCGCAAGCACCGACTTCTTCTTCACTCACTTTAGCAGGCACTGGAACCAATCTTCAGTATGGATGGGCAATAGAAGCATTGGGAGATATTGAGGGCGATGGATATGATGATTTTGCAATCTCATCTGCAGGTGGCCTACTAGATTTGACTGGATATGGGAAAGTTGAGATTCATTCAGGTAGCTCAACAGGCCATTCAACCACGCCTAGTGCAACATGGATGCAGAACGTTCTACAAGGAACATTGCTAGGATATTCAGTTGAATCTCTAGGAGATGTAAATGGGGATGGATACAACGATCTTGGATTTGGTGAGCCATATGTGGATACTGCTGGACCGGGGTCAAACGGTGCAATCCACATAGCCTTTGGAGGAGCAAATGGATTTCCCTCAGCATTCAATCAGTCAATCCAAGGACCATCACCTGGGTCAAAGATGGGTTTCCAAATGTCAGCAGCAGGTGATGTGGATCGAGATGGATATGATGATGTGTGGGCAGTAAGACCTGGATCGGGAGCAACTGGAGATCTCGCATTATATTGGGGTTCTTCTTCAGGTCTTTCTTCAAATCCAAGAGTATTTTCTTATTCTGATGTTATCGACGTAGTACGTTCGGATGACTTTGATGATGATGGCCAAGAAGAATGGCTTGTGATAGATGAAATGAAAATTTCAGTCTACGAGCATTTAGATTGGGAACAAGTCTCAATCGAGGGCCCATTTGCCGGCGAGTCTAATTTTTCAGAACTGGATTTGTATATTGATGGACCAGGTCGTAGCTTAATTGGAGTTCAGACGAATTCTGGTTTGGTGGTTTTATCTCGCCCCGATGAACTTACAACAACCACAAGTGATTGGAAGCAAACTAAGATTGGAACAGGGGAAGCTGCCTATGGAGTTACAGAAGCGGGACAAATTTTGGCGCTTGCAATTTGTGGTGATGGCGCAGTATGTTCATACAAGGAAAGTGGCTTAGTTGCATCAACTCATGTTGTTGAATCGACTGGAAGTGTTGGCGCTCAACCTACCATCACTCCTCAATCGTATTTCGGTGGATTAAACATGAGTTTTATGTTAGGGAATTCAGTACTTCGATTTGCACAAGAAACCACTACTGGATTTGAAATAAGTTCGGGACCTTCCCTTGGTCAATTAAATGGTACTCCGATTGTTTTAGATGGCAAAATCCCTGTTTGGAAAGACGATAGAACATTGAAAGCAGGAATAATGAATGGTTCACAATGGGAAACTCATGTAATTGCAGATCAATCAGCAGCAGGATTGGGTTTTTCTGCTGAGCTTATTCCCAACTCCGGCGATCCCAAACTGATTGTAGCATATATTGGAAATGAATCTAAACTTAATCTATTGAAATACCATTTTTCAACTAGTTCTATCACTGATTTTTCTCAAATAGAAATTGAGAGTCTTGATTTAGGTTCTCAAATTAGTTTATCCCCTATGTTGAGGATGCTTTTCAATGAGAATCCCATGTTTATTGTCAATTCATCAGGTTACGGATCCTACCAAGGTTTGATGTTGGAAAATGCTTCAGACTCGAATTCTTGGTACAATGACTCGATTGAAATTTACAATTGGACAGATACTAGTGGATTCTTGCCTATTTGGGAACAGGGATATGGGATTCACTTCACAATGTTAGGAAATACATCTGCAGGAGATTCTCCGTTTGTAAAATGTTCTTCCGTTATCCCTTCAAACAAAACTCCCGATTGTTCCAATTTATTATTTTCAAATCAGATTGATTCTAGAACAATTAATCCAGATTTGGGAATTGGATTAAGATCAGATGGTTCAATTGAAACTCCCTTTGGAGTAATTTCAGAAATTCAATTAGATCCATCTGCTGGATTAGCTAGTACTATTGCAGAGCATCATGGTAGAATAGGTTACATCTTACTTGGGAAATCTACGGGCACAAATGATGCTGTTGCAATTCATTTGGATGTTGATTCAGATCGTGATTTTATTCCTGATATGATTGATGAATTACCTAATCAAGGCGGACAATGGTCAGATTATGATGGAGATGGTTTTGGAGACAATTCTGTCTCTTCATCCTTCGATGATTGCCCTTCTGATGCAGGCCCGAGTTTGTTTGTAGAGATTGGTTGTGGCGATTTTGATAATGATGGCTGGTCGGATTATTCCGATGAATGCGCTACAGCCGGCCATTCCTACATTGATAGAAAGGGATGTAGTGACGCAGATGGAGACGGGTGGTCGAACAATGGAGGAGATTATGCTTCAGGTGATCTTTCCCCCACAAATTGGATGCAAGCTAGAGATCAGGATGGTGATGGATTGTTGGACAATCATGGGCCAGATTGTTGTGGAATGGATGGGGCAGATGAATTCCCCTTCGATCCAAGACAATGGATAGATGCAGATAATGATGGAGTCGGAGATAACAATTCAGATCCTGACGGTGATCAATGTCCTGGTTTGTTTGGTTTGAGTCAATATGACCGAGCCGGCTGTGTTGATAGTGATGGCGATGGGTATAGTGACCCAACCGAAGCAACGAGTACAGCTAACGATGATGCTTGGACAATTTCAGATGGAGCAGATATGTGGCCTTGGGCCCCTACCGATACATCTGCAGAGAACACCTGTGGTTCCGTTTGCCATCAACAATGGGCAGATTCTGATGACGATGGTTTTGGCGATAATTCCTCGATAGGCGCATTCTTGAGAGATGCATTCCCAACCGACAGTTGGCAATGGAACGATACTGACAATGATGGGTTTGGCGATAATTGGGATGATCCTGAATTGAATTCTACACGTGCGGGTGGTATCGGACAATGGGTACCTCAAGCAAATTTGAGTGATGATTGCCCATCAGTATTTGGAAATTCTACAATAGATCGAATAGGATGTTTGGATGTAGATGGGGACGGCCATTCCAGCCTATATTCTTACGAAATCGATGAGAATACTGGATTACGAACTTCTGAATCAGGAGATGCTCTTCCAGAAAACTCATTCCAATGGAGGGATAAAGACGGCGATGGTTTCGGCGATTTCCCTATGGAGTTAGGGGGTGATCAATGTCCTGGCATAGCTGGAGTTCTAAACGGATTAGGTGGAGACGGGTGTCCTGCTCCAATGGATGATGAAGATGCTGACAATGTTGCAGATGAAGACGATGATTGCCCAGGTACAATTTCAGGAGAGGTAGTTGATTCAAACGGGTGCTCATATGATCAGAGAGATGACGATCAAGATGGAGTTTTGAATCCATTTGATCTTTGCTCAAATACCACCATTGGCGCAGTAGTGGATGTTAATGGATGTAGTGAAGACCAGAGAAATGCGGATGAAGATGATGATGGTGTTCGTGATCTTGATGATCTTTGTTCGAATACAAACTCTGGTTCATCTGTTGATACAAACGGTTGTGCTGATTATCAAAGAGATACAGATGAGGATGGAGTTACTGATAATCAAGATGCTTGCCCCAATACTACCTTAGGTGCTGCTGTTGATGACGAGGGTTGTGTTTTGGCTGGAGTTGACTCAGACAATGATGGGATTGATGACAAGGATGATGCTTTCCCAACAGAACCCACTCAATGGCTCGATACTGATGATGATGGTTTTGGAGACAATTTAGAAGGAGTAAATTCAGACGAATGTCCATCTGTTTTTGGAACATCAACTGAAGATCGAGATGGTTGCCCCGATGGTGACGGAGATGGATGGTCAGATCCAGATTCAATGAATCCAGTTCCACCTATTGGAACTGCAGATTCGTACCCCTCTGAGCCAACCCAATGGAGAGATCGAGATGGAGATGGTTTTGGAGATGAATCAGATGGAATTAATGCCGATTTATGTCCGGATGTACCAGGCGTAGAGAATGGAAACGATGGCTATCAAGGACAAGATGCTCAATTGCCTTGGAGGGGTTGCCCGTATATCGATAAGACCGACACAGATGGTGATGGAGTATATGACTCGTCAGACCAATGTTCAGACAGTCCTTCAGGCGTTTTCGTAGATTCAAATGGTTGTACATCAGACCAGTTAGAATCTACATCAGTAGAGGAAACTGTTGATTATGCTACTTATGCTATCATGGGAGGGGGAATTCTAGGAGCTCTCCTTCTAATCGTGATTACATTACGATTTATTTCGGGTCGAGGTGATTATTATGATGATGAAGATGAAGACGATTGGTTTGATGATGACGATGACGATGACGACGACTTCTCACCTATTAGCAAGTCTCCTCTAGCAGGGGCATCTAGTGTTAGCCAAACACCGTCACGTTCCCCTCCTCAATCGCGTGCAGGTCCTCCTGCACGCAAGAGCGGACCACCATCTCGCGCGGGCCCACCTGCTCGCAAGAGCACCCCACCTGCACGAACTACTCCTGCTTCCAAATCCCCGAAAACAGTTCGACGAACATCATCACCTGTTGATGTTGAATCTGTTCCAAGGGTTAGTACCAAACGAGTTGATCCAAGGAAGACAACACAACCAACAAAGAGAGTTCGTCGAACTGCTGGAGTTGTTGCAACTGAAGAAAACACTGAGAGAGTTACACGACAAGTTAAAGCTACAAAGAAAGCTACAAAGAAAGTAAAGAAAACTGCTCCAACAAAATCAGAATCCGGTGGTTGGAACGATCTATTCGAACAAGATCAGAAAGAAGCATATTCCACATCTTTGGATTCCGCAAAATCAATGGTATCTTCTGGTTCAGAGGATAGAGAAATCTTGAGACGTCTTCAAA
>MDTC01124635.1_pt1 | contig 15983 bp, 23 predicted proteins | sample 811181 | NCBI WGS metagenome assembly MDTC01 (sample SAMN05326644, study PRJNA326480) | marine metagenome | isolation source: seawater | place: Pacific Ocean: North | collected 2011
TTACTTAGTATCAGGGACAATTTTTACAGGACCAGATTCGATCCTAATGGTTTGAGCAGGTGCAGTTTCAGATGCTTTCTGAATAAGAAACTCCATATCTGATTTAGTAATAGCAGGACTACTACCACCACCGTTCTCTCCATTCTTTTTCTTACCTGCTGCCTGGACGCCAAAAGTAGCTAAAGTTCCAGTAAAAACCGAGGCGATAAAAGTTGGATCGAGTTTCTGTTCTGGAATTTTAAGTGCTTCTGGTAACTTAACATATGCTAATGTCAAAATTCCTGCGGACCAGATCAACACAGATAGACGCACAAAAGTAGATAGAATAGCAAGTTGCTCTTCTTTATCTTCTGCATGTTCTTTCAACTTACCAAGAAGACCCTTCTTTTTCTCTTCTGGTTTAGTTTTAGTATCTTCCATGGTTTTTATTTAATATCACATATTATCTATAACATATAGATTTCCACTAATTGAGATACGATGTTCATCTGATGTATAGAAGGGATTGACACCGTGATTAAGTCTTGCAGGGAAGAATGCTATCTTCCATTCAAAGGATTTGTCTATGTGTAGATACTCTGTGTCTAGTCCACCTAGTGCTGTGTTGTACTGGAACATGAATGCTGCTGTCTCATTTCCATTTGTCTTATATCTTTTTCTTTCTTCTTCTAAGTCATATGGAACTTGCACCCAGATCACAAACGAAAACAACCCACTGTGTATGTGCAGAGGGTTGAAGTCGTATTTGTTCTGGAAGTTTACCCAGAGTCTTTGTAATTTAAAGTCACACTGATTAATATCTCTCATGGTCTCTGCCACACCCATAGCAGGTTGAAAACCAAACTGCTTGATATACTCAAAAGATAAGCACCTAGTAAAGGCACTTATCTCCTTGGATAGGGGTAGAGTCCATTCTTGTTCTAGGTGCCCCCTCAAGGAGTCCCTAGCGTCCGTTTCTGGAGTCTTCTCTAGTGTGTTGATGCTTTGCTTTAGTTCTTCAACTACTGCAGAGGGAACCTCTGCTAGTAGATACCCAGGACTTTTCAACCACTGAACATGATAATTAAAGTCGCTCATTCTGTAGTGCGTTTCTTCCCGATGTTGTATTTGGATTCTAGAGTCCAGTCACCCTTTTCTTTATATGCAATGACTTTGATTTGACTAAGTGGTGCTACACCTTTAATGCTGTCGTCTTTTACAATCTCGACTAGACCCCAATCAGATAATAGTTTGATGATTCTGTTTCGTCTTTGTACGTCGTTGTCTGATAGGTTTGCTTTCTTTCCGTCTAGTGCAAATAATTCTTTGAAGTGTACAATATAATACTGTCCTTTCTTGTGTAGAATATGGCAGGACTGATACAGTTTCTTTTCTTTGCGAGAGGCAACTCCAATACGAGTAAGTGTTTCACGAACCTTCAAGAAATCATCTGGTTCCTTGAGATTCACCTCAATCATATTATCTTTAGTCCATTGGACTTCATTTACTTCACTCATCTTTTCTTACCCCCTTTGTTCAGTTTGTCTTTAATGTAATCTAGATGTGTAGGAGATAGGATACGCAATGCTTGTTTTGCCTTTTCATTACTATAACCATAGTATTCCTTGACAATCTCAAGATCATTCACCTTTTCCTTTTTACCCCAAGGAGAGAATCTCTTCCTGGGTCTCACTATATGTATATAAAAATCATACTGTAAACGACTAGGTAGGAAAGAATACCTGTTCATCTCATTGGCATACAATACAGTATCCATGTGGTGAGACATGCATTTGTTCACCACATAAGCAGGATAATTCTTTTCCCATGCGGGGTCATCACTGTCCATCAAGTTCTCTTTGTTGAGATTGATGCTGTTGAGATAGTCCTTTAGAGGATACCTATCATCATACTTCATTATAAAAATTCAGTTAGTGTACTTTGTTGGTCTCTTTCCCTCCAGAAGTCAGGGTACTCTTGGAAGATGCGTGGATGATATGATTCATGAACAAGGTTCTTTTCCCAGTCAATATGTCTGGACGTATTGCGTATAGGATATAACTCTGTCATACAGGTTGTTCTTGCTTGAACAAACTTACCCGCATGATCTCCCTTGTCCTTCAGTGGAATCTGACTGATGGGTGTCTCGAATATCAAACGACGATATGGACTATAGAATACATGAAAGAAGTAGTCTACATCTTCTGGACCTAATTGTCGATGAACAATATGTTCTTGTTTTGATACTCCACCCGCTTGGAATGGAAACTTATGTGTTACTCTTTGTTTGTTTGAGTCCCACTGGACAATCACTTTCTTAACTTGAACTCTGTCCCAGTTATTATTTCGGTGAATCAAATAATCTACACCAACATCAACCGTAGGAGCAGCAAAGTTCCATCGTTGTTCCATGAAGTATGACTCACAGATAGACTCTGCGGTCTTACCATTGAAGAGTGCAACTCTACCTCCTGGAATTCCATCTTGATTAAGACTATCTCTTTTACTGTAGGTCTCTTCTTCTAATAGTAGTGGAGGTGTAAAAGGATACTGAGTTGTGCCTAAAGGTCTTTGGTGTACAGATTTCATGAGATTAGTAGTTTAATAGGATTAGTTCTTTTCTTTTTTGCTGATCTTTCATGTAGTCGCCTACAGATCGCATTGTGTATGTGTGATCGTATTCTTGTGCTTTCCATCCCTGGAAGCGTTCTTTGATTAGATTATCGGAGTTGTAGGAGATCATTTGATCTACCTTATACTTATCACAAGTTTTGTGAAACGTTTCATGTGAGAATCCACTATGCATTGTACCCTTCTTTCCATACAGATTATCTTTGATAGAGTATGGAGGATCTAAGTACAAGAACACACTGTCATCATTGGTCATTAGTTTCTCATACGACAGATTTGTAATGTGCCATTTCTGGATGAGTTCGGAGTAATACGGGAGTTTTTCAATTCCTCGCATTGAAAAGTTCTGATCAGATGCCTGGGCACTAAAGGATGAGGATTCAGTGAGACCAGAAAAAGAGCACTTGTTAACAATATAAAAACTAATGGCACGGTGAAAGGGTTCACTGTTAAAGAGGTCTCTGTCGAGATACTCTCGTGCTTCGAGGAAGAGTCCTCGTGCTGATCCCCTGTCGGGGTATCGTGATTTGAGTTGTCTGAGTTCATTAGTTAGTTTCTTACCAGAGATTTGTAACTGTTTCCAAAACGTATATAATGGTTCATACAAGTCATTCACCCAAATACTTATACTTGGATATGTCTGTGCAACATGCAATGCCACGGAACCCCCACCTAAGAAGGGTTCACGATACTCATCGTATTCACCTAGGTTAGGGAAGTATGGTGCCATCTTTTTAATAGCACGAGACTTACCACCTGGGTATCTCAGAGGTGTCTTTAGGGATGTTGCCACAGTCATTACAACCACTCGATTGGGTCTTGTTCCATTTCCCAGATAGGTCCAGTAGGGGGAGGTGGAATCAAAGGTGCATAATATCCTTTGGGTTCTGGAATAATAACAGCATCAACAGCATCGAAGATCCTATTAATGCTCCTTGCAAACATTCTGTAACCTGCTCCTACATAAACTTGTCCTGCGACGACTGCAATAGTAGCAGTGCCCCAGAACAGGTAGTAAAATCGACTCTTAACTTGGTGTCGTACTTTGTCTCGTTTAGTCGTCATGATCGTCAAATGGGTCCTCCAACCCTTCGTTAGCAAAGAATCCTCGATAGATTCCATACAAGATAAAAATAACCGTGATCACTGCTATGCTGATTGCTAGAGTGATGTTTGGATCTGCGTTGTAATGTGGGATAATAGCATTACACTTAGACCAAGTACCAGGCAATGTATACACTGGTGGACATGATCCGATTAGGTCTCGCATAGCGAGCATTTCTCCTGGTCCCATTAGTTAAAATTGCACTCCATCATAAGTTGTGTTAGACATGCTAACAAATTAATTTCCTGATCTGCGACAAATGCAGACTTATATTGGTAGTCCGCAATAATCAGAACAGCAGCAGCAACAGAAGGACCATCCATCATAGTAGAAAGATTGTCATACATCTGTCTTAGAATAGCAGCAGGATCAGAATCTAGATTCTGCTGTACCCATTTCTTTACATCATTGAACTTCTTGTTACGCATACTTTCAACAAGAGTATCAATCTTAGCATCACCTAGGACTGCTAGGATACCAGTATCAATACTTCCTGAGGAAGCATACCTTTGAAGTTCATTGAGTGTACGTCGGAAGTCTGGGTAGTATTTTTGTACAACCTCAGCAACAACCTTATCAGAGAATGGTACATCCTCAGCAGTGAGAATGCCCCTACACCTTTCAAAGAATGAAGCAGCAAGTTCTTGTTTGATCTTACCACGAGCATTAAAATCGATAACAGTTGTTCGACTATGCAGAGGTTCAATTATCTTGTTCTTGAAGTTACAGGTAAAGATAAAACGACAGTTCTTTTGAAACTCTTCGATCGATGCCCTAAGGAGTAGTTGTACGTCGGGTGTCGTATTGTCTGCTTCATCAATGATAAGAATCTTGTGCTTACTAGAAGAAGTAAGAGACACAGTAGCAGCAAAGGATTTTGCCTGATTGCGTACAGTGTCCAAGAATCGACCTTCATCAGATCCATTGATGACATAGAAGTCTGCTCCTAGTTCATTACAAAGTGCTTTCGCAATAGTTGTTTTACCTACACCTGCTGTTCCAGACAAGAGAAGATTAGGAATCTCTCCTTGCTGTACAAAGTTGGTAAAGGTGTCTTTCACATTCTGGGGGAGAATGCACTGTTCGATAGTTTTCGGACGGTACTTCTCAACCCAGAGAAAATCATCATGCATTTGGTTCAAGTGCAATATAGTATTTGATGCCCTTCCCTTGGAAGAGAGCAACATTTTTGCTACTGACAGATACGTCATACGCACCTGCGAGCAGTTTCAAGTTCTCAACTCGGAAGCAGTAACAGAAGTTTTGATCTGTATCTCCAACCTTGACTGAGAAGTTATTAGAAGTTTCATTCTTTTTGTCAGTGACACAAAGATTCATCTCTTCACCATCACCAAACAGACAGAGATCTGGAAGTTGATAGATTGCTGCTGCCTTGTTCAGTTGCTTCAAAGTATCAGCATCGAGATGGAATTCTACATCCATCGTAGGAAGTTTGATCTCTTCCTCAGGTGCCTGAGTAATGATATCAGGATCTGAATAGAAGTATCGAGTCTTAGAACGACCCATAGGATCACTGACAGTTACAAAACTCTTGCTTGTAGTGTCAATCTTCGGTTGATCGAAAAGAGAAATACCTCCAAGAAACTGACCCAAATCATAAATGCTAATCTGCGAATCAAACTGTTCTTCGACTTCAGCGATAGCGAGAATGTTTTTGTTAATGCTAAGAGTAGAAATCGTGTTGCCTGGTTTGATAACGATTGATTTGTTGATCGTACAAAAGTTCTTAAGGACTTCAACTGTTTGTGGAGTGATTACTGTCATTGAGGATAGATTTCGGTGTCTTTGTCTTTTTGATTAAAATGGTAAAGGAGTACAGCATAGTGCATGATCTTCAAAAGATCCATCTTTGCGGATCCCTTTCTGTCATAGCGTGAAGCGTACTTAAGAATATTACTACGACAGAATGCTTCAGCGTCCCCACATGCTTCAATCAAATCGAGAGTTTGAATACTGTCGTTTCCAGAAGAATAATGCCGACCATACGTCGAGGTGATGTATGATCGGAGTTCTTCAATGGTTGTATCTTCTTGATACTTCATAATAAAGAGGGTTTATGCCTCTTCATTATACTCTGATTCTTCTCCCGCGTCAACCTTTGTATAAAGGTCAAGGAAGGATTGCTTGGTATCGTTATCGAAACGGTTCACACAGTGAGTAACTGCTTGAAGACGATCACCGAAGATAGAGTATGCCTTAGCAATGTGAACAAGACGACGAGTAGTGATAACTTCATCAACACCACCATCATAGAATGTCTTACGGATAACTCCTGCCCACTTGATAAGATTCTCAGTGAACTCTTGATCACACTTGTTAGCGAGAAGAATCTTAGTCTCGATAGCAGCAGAGGGATACTCTTGCTCGATAGTGATAGGGAAACGCTCAAGGAACGCTTCGTTCAGTACATTAGTACCAACGAACCTACCATCGTCAGATCCCTTACCCTTAGTGTTTGCAGTTGCAATTACAGTGAATCCTGCAGCAGGGCGAACATACTTACCGATCTTCTTCAGATACACCCCTTTGCCCTCAAGGACGGATTGTAGACAGAGAATCTTGTTACTAGCAAGGTCAATCTCATCGAGTAGCAAGACTGCACCTCTTTCGAGTGCTTCCACGACAGGTCCGTTATGCCAAACAGTTGACCCATCGACAAGACGGAAACCACCAATAAGATCATCTTCATCAGTTTCAATAGTAATGTTTACACGAATCAGTTCGCGACCAAGGTCTGCACAAACTTGCTCAACGGACATTGTTTTACCGTTGCCAGAAAGACCTGTAATGAACGCAGGATAAAAGAGTTTAGACTTGATAATTTTTTTAATCGGTACATAAGTACCAAACTGGACATAGGAATCATCTTTCTCTGGAATGTAGGATGGTTCTACTGCAGGTTGTGCAGATGGTGCTTCGTAAAGTTTTTCAATCTGTTGACTGGTAAGATTCCATTTGCCAACACCAATCTTATAGTTCTTAAGACGCTTACATGCAGTTGCATATGCAAGACCAAGAACCTTCGCAGCAGAGCGAATATCGGAACATCCGACATCAGTACCTACCTTATCAGAAAGATAGTCAACTAGTTGTTCAGTAGTAACTGGGTTTGGAGCGAAGGTCATTGTATTAAAAGGATTGTTTGTTTGTTATGTACTTATTATAGCAGGTACATCTGCTGTGTGCAACCTATGTGTGCCACTTGTCCAAGTGTCACGCGATCTGTTCGATGAACTTGTTCAAGATAGTCTTGTTACCCATCTTAGAACCCATGTGCTTTTTGAATGCACGTTGTAGTTCTGCTTTGGTAGCAACCTCACCTTTTTGAGAAACTTGAAGGTCTTCAGTGCCATCACCAAGTCTCTTGTCAGGGATGTAGAAAGACTCGGAGAAACCTGCTTCCTTAGAGATAGAGAAGAACTTTTCTTTCTTCCATTTCCTGTCCATATCAGCAGGTACGATGTCCATGTTGTTACGAACTGCACGTCCTAGTTCACTCTTACTGCAGATACGAATACCAATCCAGTTGTAATCAGTAATCTCTCTGTGAAAACCTACGATTTGTTTAGTAGTTTCATAAGGACTAGAACTGATCTTCTTAGTGAAACCAGTCTGAGGGTCACGAAGGAAGAAGATCTTACCTGATTGATGGCAAAGAGAAGACCTCTTCATGTATGGTTTGTAGTACTCACAATCTGGATCGTACCACTCATTGAATGCCATAGGGTTTGCTTCACCATCAGTAAGGCAAACAACATTCACTTTCTGGATGTTCTCTTCCTTCTTCATCTGATCAACGATCTGACGAGTGCAGAGAACTGCTTCAGCAAGTGGAGTGCCACCAAGACCATACTTACCTGCTGCTTGAACGTTGCATCCATTCATAGAGTATGCTTGACACCAAATCAAGAACATAGACTTGTCAAGAGACTGTTTGTTCTGTTTTGAACTGAAGAACTCAAGAAGTTTGAATGACTCATGGATATTAAGGTCACCTTCTTTACCATGATTCTCTTCACGAGATGAAGAATATGAATCTTGGAAAGCAAGAACACGGAATGGAATACCTGCTTTTCTGCAGAACCAGATAAGATTGAAAGTCTGCTTCAAAGTATCCAAAAGGATGTGAGACATAGAACCAGACCAGTCAATGTGCATTACAAGACCATGATTCTTACCATCAGGAACAACTGTGATCTTCTTGAAGATGTCATCAGTCAACTTGTACTTGTACAGTGAGTTGGTATCGATGACACCAGTGCGAGAAGTAGACTGACGCTTGTAATCATCAGCAGACTTTTTCATCTCGAATTGCTTTACAAGATAGTTAACAGATTTCTGTGCATCTTTCTTGTATGATTCGTAACGAATCTTCATCATGCTTACTTGTGCTTCAAGATACTTTGCATATTTCTCAGCATCATCTTCATAATAATAATGAGAAGGCATGTTACGCTCACCTGTGATGAAGTGTTTGTGAAGATCATCTTGAATCTCTTTGTGACCAATAACAATCTTCTCAAGATCAACCTTAGGAAGAGTAAGGTAAACCCACTCCTTAGCATTGTCATCGATGAGAGTCTCTAGTGCCTGATTGAATGCCTCTTGAGTGATGCTCTCAGTCTCATCATAGTCTTCATCACCAAAAGAGTTGTTGCCACCAGTTACAGTGATCTGTGCATCAGGATTTCCAATGCCATCACCATCTACAGGTACAGGTTGAGATGAAGTTTGCTGCTCAGATTCTTCGCCATCGGTGCTTTCAGTTTCAGATTCAGATGCCTGAGGAGTAACCTCACCCTCACCATCACCTGCACCTGGAGTAGGTTCTGCTGCAGGTAGATCTATATCCATCTTCTTATCTTCAATATCTTCTGCACGACCGAAGAGATCTTCTGCAAGTTTTAGAACATCTTCAAATGTTTTGGTGTTAGCAGCACGATCTACATAAACTTGCTCTTCTTCAGTAAACTCAATCTCAGGATTACCTTTGTAGAAAAGGTTGATACGATCAATGAAAGGAAGTTTGGAGATATCTTCATCGTTCACACCGAAGAAGTCATCATTCCACAGTTCTTTGTATCCTTGGAAGAAAGACTTACGAAGACCAGGGTATGTCTCCTTCATCATCTTCTCGATACGAACATCCTCAAGGACGTTTACGAAACCTTTGTTGACACCATCAAGACCTGTGTTAGGAGTGTAGAGAGCATGTCCAACCTCATGACCAACTAGAAGGTCATACACAGTGTTGGATGCAGTCTTCCAGATAGGAAGGCAGAGAACACGCTTCTGAACATCAAAGTATGCTGTAGTGACTTTGCGGTGCTCTACAGTAAGGTTTTCTGTTGCAAGTAGTCTTGCGAGTGTGCCTTTGACTTCTGGGTTGATCATGTATCTCCTTTGTATATACACATTATAGCAGACTGATCAGGGATGTGCCACCTGTTGTGCCACTTATTCAACTGTCACATGACCGACGTTACACTCATTACCTGTGCACCAGGGTTACGAGCAAGTGCCACTTTCTTTGCATCTTCATAATCAATAGCGATTACTTCTTCATGCCATACTTTTCCTGCTTTGTACAGGGTTACTTTACATACCATTAGGAATCATCCGACATTTTACTAAAATCATTGATCTTTTCAAACTTGATTGTTCTTAGGAACTTGTCAACTAAAATATCACCCTTATGTGAGATGACAAATAAGTTAGTTGTCTGTCCCAATGCCCTCAAGATTTGAAGTAATTCAGCAGTTGCACCTGCATCAAGAGAAGAATCGAACACTTCATCTAGAATCAACAGGTTAGTTGCTACACTGTTCTTCATCCTAGCAACTTCCCTCCATGTAAAGAGTAGTGCTAGGTCAATCTTCTGCTTTTCACCTTCCGAGAAGGAAGAATATGTAAACTCATCTCTAAATCTACTCTTCAATGTCTCATTAAACTCCTCATCGAGAGTAAAGTTGACAAAGAAGTCCATGTTGTTGAGGTATTTATTGATTAGTTTGTTAAAAATTGGCACATATTTCTTAATGATTTGACTTTTGATGCCTCCATCACGCAATAAATGGGACACAACTTGGAACTCATCCAGTTTTTTACTGATTTCTGAGCAACCTTTTTGTGTTTCTTTGAGTTCTTCTTCTAGAACCTTGAGTTCTTTTTCTTCCTTGCGAATAGAAGGACGATTCTCTTTCAGATTATGCAACTCATCTTGAATCTTAAGAGTTTCCATTTCAATCCTAACAATATCACGTTCACTCTGAGTGATATCACTTCTTTTCTCATGACATTGCATGGAAAGATCATCTGCTTCAGTAATAACTCTGAGCAAATCATTGATATTGAGTTTGATTTTATCTAATTCTTTAGAAAGTTTCTTACCTCGTCCTTGCAAAGCACCGACTCTTGCAAATCTAAAGTCCTTTTCAATCATTTGATTACATGTAGGACACTCATCATGACTTTCCAAAAACTTAATATCTTTCTTTGCCAGTTTCAGTTCTGCACTGATGTCTGCCTTGTCATTTTTAAGATCAGACATAGCATTTCGCTTGTCTTCTACATCAACCATCTTCTTTTCTAGTTCAGATAGTTGTTCTTTCTTATTATCTTTTTCTTTTTCAAGACCTTCAATCATCACTCGATTGTCTTTGATCTTCTTTTCTCTTTCATCTTGACGAGATTGATTGATCTCTTTCAAGTTAGTCAATAGTTTTTCTTGTGCTGACACTTTCTGTTCTGCTACAGTCAGCAAGTGATCGCATTCTTTACTTGATGCTAAAGTTGCTCGGACTCTATCCCTGAGCAATAGATTCATTTGTGAGAAGATCTTGATGTCCAGTAGATCCTCGATAACTTCTCTCCTGTGAGGTCCTTTGAGTTGCATGAAGGGGACAAAAGTGGATGAACCCAAGATGACGACTTGTGTAAAGGACTTGTAGTTGAGTTTGAGAACTGATTGTTCGAGATATTTCTGCGTGTCTTTCGCTGCAGCATCTTGATCGACCAGTTTATTGTTTCTATAAAGTTCAAAGACATTAGGTTTTGCTCCTCTGAATACACGATAATCGTCCTTACCAATAGAGAATGATAATTCTACCTTCAGTCCTTTTTCGTTAATACTATTTACTAGTTGTCCCCTAGTAATCTGCCTAAAAGGTTTGTTGAACAAAGCAAAACAGAGGGCATCGAGCATTGTCGATTTCCCACTACCATTTTGTCCCACGATTAATGTAGAAGGACTTTGATCTAGAGAGATCTCTGTCCACTGGTCACCTGTCGAAAGAAAGTTCTTCCAACGAAGTGTTTCAAAAATAATCATTCTTTATCAAGAGGTACGATCAGTTCGTTAGATTTAATGATTGTGAACCTGTAGTTGTAGTTGACACAGTTCATAGCAATGATATCAGGATCGACTTCCATGAGTTCTAGATCCTTTTTATGATCCATTGCTTCTAGTTGTATCGCGTACCGTTCGGCATCTTCTTCGTTTTCAAAGACAGTTACAGTCTTTAACTTATCCTTGTTAGAACAAGCATAGACACCACCAGTACCAACTTCGGTTAAAACAAACATTATAGTTCAGACGCTTCGACGTATAGAGATCGCATTACAGATTTGATATTACTCTTATTGACTTTAAGATCTATCTCATCTATGTATGATTCGAGCAACGTCATAGTGTCCTCGGTTTCAAGCGTAGTATCCGAACATTCCAATTCAGCACTAAGGTCTTCAACGATCTTAAGATCACCAAGACCAATGTTCTGGAGTTGCTTTACAGCATAATCAAACTTTTGATAATCGCCTTTGTCTTCAACGATTAGTTTGACGAATGTTCCTTCGAGTTCTGCTGACTCTGGTATACTAACTCCATTATTATAATACAGTTTATGAAAAGTGTCAAAGGGATTCCTATAAAAAGTAGTCTTAAGAGTAGACGTATCAAAAACGTGAAACCCCCTTTTGCATCCGAAGTCATTCCAATAAAGTTGATAAGGATTACCTAGGTAAGATACATTACCTTTGGTAGATTTTTGGTGATAGTGTCCACTAAACACTCTTTTAAACTTGTCAAATAAAGTTTTGTCCATGCCACTTTCCATGACATGACCTGGGTGTGCCTCAAAACCATTCAGTTCTAAGTGACCCATACATACAGGTGCTTTAGATGATGATACCTTTTCAAATACTTTGTCACGATTATCATCACAAATCCATGGAAGCATGAGAATCTTTAGATCATCAAACTCCATTTCAGTTGGTTCTTCAACAACCGTAAAACCATAGTCACCTAAGATTTGAGTTGCAGCATTGACTCGTAAAGTATTCTTATAGTAGATGTCATGGTTACCAACAAGCATAGTCATCCTACATCCCAGTTCGGTAATAGGATCAAACCACATTTTCTTTGCCTCATCTAGAGACATGAAGTTGATGGATCTACGTTTATCAAACGTATCGCCTAGACAAATAATATCTTTGATGCCTGATGCCTTGAGAAAAGGAATCACCACCTGACCATAAAACTTTTTATAGTGATTGATAAAGTGTTGATTGTCTCCCCTTACACCAAAATGCTGATCAGTTATCAGGAGTATTTTCATATGTAATAATAATACGATGCTTCAATTTACCGTCACTATCAATTACATCTTGGTAATGAAAGTTGCCAAGAAGTTCTTCCTCTGCTAGTTTTTTGATTTGTTCAACGGTGGTGCCAGATTTACCTGACCAATAACGAGATAGAAATGACATCATTGCCGACGTGTTTTGATTTGGATATTAGATTTAATGCCATTATAGTCGGTTGTTGCATGTCCGTCAACTGCGAACACGTCTGAGTACCCATACTTGTCAATGATCTTATCTTTGATATCCATCTGACGTTTCTCTTTAGCAATACGTCTTAGGAAAGCATAGTATACAATCTGTGTAAAATAAGCAAAGGGATTTTTAGATTTTTCTGGATTGAAGTTGTCAATATATTGAATACAATTTTCAATACCATCACAAATCATGTCATCTTTATACATGTAATTGATAAAGTTAGGTCGGAATGACAAGTGATTTGCAATCTTCAGAAAGCAACCGCCAATATAATCGTTCACACGAGGTTTATCCAGTCCCTTTTCTTCGGCAACTTTGACTCGACGCTTGTATTCGACGATTGCTGCTAGGAACTTTTGATTGTCAACGTAGTGTTGTTTCTTTTTGGCGACACGTTTCATATGTGTTTAAGTGCTGTTGTTATTATAGCACACTTGACAAAGATGTCAAATACATGTACAATAACACTGTAAGGGTTCAAGGGTTATTCTTAGCTTTAAATATCTTTTCAAACAATTTTCTATAATCCTCAGTAGTACCAATATATCCCATTGATTTATCTGCCTTGACATGGTATCCTGCTTTGGATGAAGATGGTTCGTAACCGCCTTCAGTCATGAGGTAAGACTCATATAACATCTGAACCTCCCTACTCATGGTGGCGATGCAGACTACATCTTTTTCTTTTACTACAAAGAATTCTTCATCAGAAAGTTGTTGCCACTTGACAAATCCTACGCCCCGCATGACTTTGTTTTCACTCATGGGTTTGTTTACTACATGCACCATTACTGGATCTTGCAGAAAACATAAGGATTCATTATTATCTTGTGTGATCACTGCTTTGGCAAGCACCTCCTCACCATTGGTAAGTTTGAAAATACCAAAGAAATCTTCGTCGTGTTTTACATGGTTAATCATAGGCTTTTAATTTTACGTCTATAATTTCATAATGAAACTTTTCTTCATTGTACACTTTCACCCTTTCTAATAAATGATTTAAAGTGTAGTTGTTCCCACGATCCGTAGAAATGTCATCCGCGATGTCATACAATGTCGCTTGTGACTTGTTATCTCCCTTTCTTAGTACACGCCCAATGGACTGTAAGTTCCTTACTCTAGATTTAGAAGGAGATGCGAAGATTACATTATGTAAGTTTTTGATGTTAATCCCTGTAGAGAACGTTCCGTAACTTGCAATGATGATAGCATCATCAGATACTTCAGTAAGACGTCGAATCTCTTCTCGATCTTCTACGTCTACTCCACCGTGTACGAAATATACTGGTCGTTCCGTGTAACTATTTATCAACTTATAAAGAGGTTCTCCGTGACGCTCTACATAGTTGAAGAGGATCAGTGTATTTCCCTTTAGATCTGCGGAAAGATTACGAATGAATCTATTTCTTCCCTCATGTTCTACAAGGTATCCAATCTCATCTTGATACCCCTCGAAGAGTTGTTCTTCGTGCTTTAGTAGTATGATCTTAACTTTTAGTTTTGCGATATAACCTTGCTTCATCAACTCGTTAGTTCTTGTCACTTGAGTGCATCGACCAAACAATCCTTCTAAAACTAATTGGTTTACATTGGCACCATCAAGTGTTCCTGTAAATCCATACCTATACTTACAGTTATGAAGTTTGCCCATCAAAGAGGTAAGAGATTTAGCTTTGAACTGGTGCGCCTCGTCACCGATCACGACGTCAAACCTTGCAAACCACTTACTCGGTTCCTTGTAAATAGATTGCCAAGTGGTGATTACTACATCATGGTTCGTATATTTTTCTTGCCCCGCATATATTTTGTGGCAGTACTCAGACGCCCTCCATCCATAGGACTCAAAGTCTTTGTACATCTGCTCTACAAGAGACGTCGTGGGCACGACTATTAGAACTGTCCTATCCAAACTTTCATGATATCTAACCAATGAATAAATCATCAAGGATTTCCCACTGGCAGTTGGCGACAATAGGAGTCGTCTGTTGTATCTCAGGCATTCGTATATTGCTTGGTATTGGTAGTCGCGCACCTTTACTGGAAGACGTAAAGACTTCACATATCCTGCCACCGCCTCAGGAGTCACAAATTTATTCACATCTTCGGGGTGACCGAAATTCTCATCGTCCTCCGTCTCATACTCGTACCCCTTCTTCTTCGCATAATCTACCAGATAGTCATACAGACCACAGTAGATCTCCCCTGTAGCAGGAGAAAACAATCTTATCTTTCCATCCCATCCTTTCCATCGTCGTTGTTTCTGCATGAACTTTGCAGACTCAACTTCAAAGGTAAAAAAATCTGATAACTCGTAGTTTATATGAGGTTCTGCTTGAACCTTAAGATACACCTCGTTCTTCTTCTTAATCCTAAGGTCCATTGACATAGTGTTCGAGTCACTACACTATGTATCATATTATTAAGAACCCTCTTTCCACTTAGTCCATTCAATAGCATTCTTGATTTGAAAGTTCCTAGTGTTGATTTGTTTCAGAACATTCTCTAAGAAGTATAATACTTGATCCATATAATCAATCTTATAACGTAACTTACGGATCTCTTCATCTGCATCGATGAACATCCAGATCTCTTCTTTAGTAGTAAGTTTTAAATCAAATGGCATCTCTTTGTAGATTTGAGATGGTGCTTTACCTTTGTAATACAACCATTTGTCTTTTTTAAGTGCGTTCAACTCACCTTCTTTCTCCTTCTTCATAAGAGAATAGGTGTTATAGAACTCCAAATATCTTTGATGTAACTGAGGAATACGAATAGATTCCTCACAATACAAATCTGTATCAATCTGGCAGTCTTCCTTCCAGAGTTCCTGTAGTTTCTCTAAGTTCATTTAGATAGTCTTTTTCATTTTGATAAGGATGCTCTTGTCCACTCCAGATTTTATATCCTTGAACAAGTTCTGGCACTAACCATTCATCAACCCGATAACAGTATTTCCAGTTAACGGGTTGAATACAATTCAATACAACCACTTCGTAGAATGCTACCAAGTGAATCCAGAAGGATAACATCAGATGCCTTGATCTTTTGTACGTTCAAGAAAATCTTTCAGTGACGATTGTAACTGACCTTTGTTTTCTTTAGGATGATCTTCCTTGATCCCCTTCATCTTCTTGTAGTCGTTGTGCATCGCTTGGAGTAACCATGCCTGTGCTAGTTGAGTCGGTCCTTCTTTCAACAATCGGATTTGTGATTGAGATAGACCACCCTTCATTTCCAAATACTCCTGTCTCCACGATGTGTGGGGTGAGTTCTGTGTCATTTGCCTCCCATTGGGAATGTATCTGATCAACTTGACGATCAACGTCGTCCATGACCATGAGTATTTTACCATCAATCCACATTTTATGCAACCATTCAATAAAACCTGTAATTAAATGATCTAGTGGAA
>MDTC01110067.1_pt1 | contig 15982 bp, 17 predicted proteins | sample 811181 | NCBI WGS metagenome assembly MDTC01 (sample SAMN05326644, study PRJNA326480) | marine metagenome | isolation source: seawater | place: Pacific Ocean: North | collected 2011
CGTAAATATACTTCTCCATTTATTATTACTTTACTTACTAATATTTCTACCTCATTATTCATTTCTATATACACTTTTCTATTTAATATAAGTATTTATTTAAAAATATATATTTATATTAAATATAAGATTATGGAATGTGTTATATGTTTATGTGATGTTTCAGATAATGACTTCATTATTTTAGAATGTTGTAAAAATTATGTTCATATTGAATGTATTTATAAATGGATACAACTTAATAAAAAAACCAATAAGGATATAGACAAATGTATATCCTGTAAAAATGAAAATGATATTATTAAAAATATTCTATATTTAGATAATATATTTGATACATCTTATATTGAAATACCAGACGAAGAATATTATGATAATAATATAACAAATAATATAACAAATAATTCTACTATCAATAATAGTACATTGATTACTATTCCAAATACAGCGATTTATAATCCATATTATTCAGTATATACTACATGTGATATACTACCCAGAACTATTCTTAAAATGTTAATTGGTTGTATGTGTATATTTACATTAGGGTTTGTCATTATTATCTGTATAAACGATAATGATGATAATTAATACTAATAATTATTATTTACCTGGGCTTAGATAGCGGAGCGCGTTTTTTAATTTGAGTGAACCCATCACGGCTTTTTAATATATCTTTATTTTTATGTCTTGTTTCACACATTAACATACCATTTTTAATTCCTCGTACATGAGTTGCCTGGAATTCATGTGTTTCAGATTTCATACTTTCTACACTAAATTCAACATACTCACCTTGAACTAAATATTTATATAAATCTTCACGAGATGTAATAGATGAATGGTGTACGAAAATATCTTTTCCGTTAAAATTGTCTTCGCTCATAACAGTTATAAAACCATAACCTGATTTATTATTAAACCATTTAACAATACCAATGTGTCTATTTTTAGACATACTAACATTTGGCGGTGTTTCGGATTGAATAGTTGATTCTTGCTCAGCTACACTATCAGACATAATATATATATATATATATATTAAAAGAAGCTTTAAATTATTTTTTGATAATTTATATATAATGATTAAATACTGTTGCAACATAAATAAATTTGGAAAAAATTGTAAACAACATTCTAATATTAAAATCAAAGAAAACCTTTACTGTTATAATCATGCCAAACTATATTTTAATAAAAATGTAATAATAATACAAAAATACTATAGATCTTATAAATGTCGTAGACTTATGAAAAATATTTATATTAAACTTCCACAAGACATACAATGTATAATAAAAAGTTATATAAATTATGATAAAAACACAAAAAAATATTATAAAACATTAAATAATATAATTAACAATAAAATACAGTGGTGCTATTTAAAAAATACAGGAATTATTAATATAAGCGATATACACCAATGTTATTATTTATCTAATAAATATTGTAAAATCATGAATATTAATGATCTTAATTATCTCTATAATACTGCTCAAATGTTAGAAAATTTTTTAATGTATTTACTACCAGATGACTATGGTTTATATAACTTTGCTATATTACATGCATTTAATTTCAATTTATATAATATTATTAATTATAAAAATTCTACATATGATGAAATATTTACATGTATATCAGTGATTAGAAAATTCTACTATACATATTTTAGACTAAATAAATATTATAAATCTATAATATCAATTTAATATCAATTTAATATCAATTTAATAACAATTTTTTAATTAATATATAATTAGGCGTTTGTGTAAACTTTAATCGTCTAATGTATAACATACTATTAAAAATATTACTAATATTATTTGGATTAATATTATTATTAATTAAAATATTATTTATATACATAATATCTTTTTTATATGTCAGTTGTAAGTTATTGTATTTTAAATATATATTATCATCTAATATGAGATAAATAAAAATAAATATTATTGACTCCATGTCATCTCGCCGAGATGGTGTTATTAAATTTACAATATTTTGACTTACAAAATTGGGACTACCAATTATATTATTTATTTTTCCTTCTACTATATGATATCCATTATTATAATACTTTGATGACAGACCAAAATCAATTATATACGGGTTGTAATTTAAATCAAAACATATATTTGTTGGTTTTAAATCTCTATGAATTATATTTTTATTATGAATGTTATTAAGCGTATCTATTAATACACCTATTATTCGAGATATTTTAATATTATAATCTTTTGAATTAAAAAAACGATATTTATAGTCTTTTAAAGTTATCTCGTAATTTTCTAAAACTAAATAATATTTATTATTCAATGTAAAAAAATCATACATATCTGATATGTTTTTTACACCCAATAAGTGCTTATAAATTTCGGCTTCATATTTAAGTAATTTATAATTAGAATCTTCTTTTATTGCATATATTTTATTATCATATTCACATTTATATACTTTACTAAATGCCCCGGCGTTTATTATTTCTAATACATTATAATTATTGAACTTCATTATCTAATATTTTTGTTGTATATCTTTTTATATTATTATTTTGTAAAAATTGTAAAAATAAATATGGAGATATAGCAAGTGAGTTCATATATGTTCTATAAGTAATATGTGATAATAGTGTATTTTCCTCTAATATTTTAATACTATAAAACCAGTATGCAGGAATTTGTAATAATTTATTTTTAGTTAATGTTACACGTAAAAATTTAACTTTATTGAACTCCTTTTTATAAATTTCATCTATATTATATAAATCAACCACAGATTCAAAATTTAATAATTCATAGTTTTTATTAATATATAAATATTTATAGTTATTTGGGCAACATAAAGTAACTTCTACACTTCCATTTAATATATAAAAATAATTTCGACAATTAATACTATATTGTAACTTTGTATATGAGTTTATAGACCCCAATATAATATTATACTTAATATTAGAAACATTATATGGTCTAAGAAATAAATCTTGAGTATTAAATTCTTTACTTAAGGTAGTTTCTTCTAAAAATTCTTCATTTTCATATGAAATATAATTACTACTTGAATCAACATGAAATAATTCTATTGCATTAGTTAATTTAATAGGTAAACATAGATTTGTGTCATCTTTTTTATTTATTTTAATATCAAAATCACTATAATTTTTAATAATTAAATCAAGATTAATATTTTCAAATATATTGTAGTTATTTAATATTAATGGTTGCTTCAAATTACATAAATCTTCAAACTTTTCTTTAGACACATTATCTACCTCATATATTTCTAAATAATTACTACTATTAATATGATTATAAACATGAATATAAATAAATAATGTAAGTACTAATATTAATAAATTAATTATTATATACATAATTAATTTATTAACACATATTAATATCTATTTTTTTACTAAAAAAATTTAATTAATTTTTTTCCATTTCAGTATCTATTTCTTTAACAGTCTCATCTGTTGTTTCTTCCAATACAAGTGAATCTTTTTTTGTATTTATTTCATTTGCTACTGCATTTTTTATATCTATAAAATCTGTTTCTGTTAAGTTTTTATCACATGTTGTATCTATTGAAATAGATTCATCATTTGTTATGCTAATATTAGTCATTAAATTTTCTAAAAGTTTGTTATTTTCAACTGTATTATTGTTAGAATCAACATCCTCTTTTGTTATAAATTTTGATTCTAATAGCCCAACTTTCTCTTGTAATAAAATTATATTTTTAGTAGCAGTTAAATAAGTATTATATGTTTCTAATAAACTATCTTTTAACTTATTTACATCACTTTCTAAATTATTAAAGTTACTAATAAATTGTTCAATAAACTCATCTGTCTTATCTTGATTATTATTTATATCATGATTTACATGTTCATTGTTTGAACTCTTGAATAATGTATCTAATTTATCTTCAATTGTCCTAATTTTATTCTCGTGCATAGTTAATACCTGAAGTGGCGTATACTTTGGTTCTTGTATTTCTACTGATTTTTTTACAGTTACTGATGATTTATCATCTTTAATTTGTTTAGATTCTACAGGTTGACCCGCCGCTCTTTTTCTTCTTGCTGATGCACATGCCGATGCGCTACTCATTTATTATTTATTTAAATTATATTTTTTAAGTCATTATTGACGCATTTCTAATTTTATATTTTCATGATAGTTATAATTACTTATTTTAAAATCTTCTAAATTATAATCATCAATAGAATCATATATTTTTAAAATTGTTAATTTTGGAAATTCATAAGGCTGTCTTGAAATTTGAATCTTTAATGAATCTACATGATCATCATAAATATGTGTATTTCCTATATTATGAATAAATTCATATCCTACTAATCCACAGTGATGAGCTAAAAGATGTGTTAAAAAACAATATGATGCTATATTAAATGGAACACCTAAACCTACATCACCACTACGTTGATATAAACTACATGATAATTTATTATCTGAAGTTACATTAAACTGACACATAACATGGCAAGGGGGTAATGCCATCTCGGCTATTTGACATGGATTCCATGCTGTCATTATTAATCTTCTTGAATTTCTTGTATTTGGATTTTTTAATTCGTTAATTATATATTTTAATTGATCTATACCTTTATTTGTGTAATTTTCATTACATCCTTTATATGATGCATTAAAGTGTCTCCATTGAAACCCATAAATAGGACCAAGTTCATCTTCGCGGTAACGATGTAATCCACGAGAATCTAAAAATTCACGAGACCCATTTGCATCCCATATATGTACATTTTGATTTTTTAATATTTTATTACATGTTTGTCCTTTAATGAAAAATAACAGTTCTTTTAAACACGTCTTCCAAGCCAATTTTTTTGTAGTTAAGAATGGTATAGTATTATTTTCAAGTGAAAAATGCATTGCCGATCCATATACTGATAATGTTTTTCCATTTCTTCCAATAAATTCTGAATCTTCATTAATAATATCTTCAATTAGATTTAAATATTGATTTTCTTCGTGGTATTTACCATTTCTATATTTATTACTGTCAAGACACTTTTTCAACATTTAGTAAAACTAATAATTTATATTTAATAGATTTTAATAATATTTATTTTTTAATTATATTTATATATATTAATTAACCTATGGTAGAATTAGAAGGAAGTTCAAGTAGTTTAAGTTTTAATGGATTCTTCAATCATGTATTCAATTTTGATAATGATAATAAAGCTAATATGTTAAATATGATTCAATATATATTAATAGGTATTATTCCTGTAGTATTAACACTTAAAGGAATTAAACATTTTATTCCAGAAGAAGATGATACAAAAGGAACACCTGAAATTGCTATAGAAGTTTCTATGCAATTATTTAGCATATTTTTTACAATATGGTTTATTGATAAAATAATAAGATATATACCAACTTATAGCGGAGTTAATTATCATAAATTTAACGAAACCAATTTTATATTACCAATTTTAGTAATATTAATTACTATGCAAACAAAATTGGGGGCTAAAATTAACATATTAGCAAATAGAGTTTATGATTTATGGAATGGAAATCAATCACATGTTGGAAATACCAATCATGGTAATGTTAAAGTTAGCCAACCAATTGTAACACCAGGAATTCATCAAGTTAGCAGAGCAGATACATTAGACCATACATTAATTGCACCTCCGGTTCAACAGTTACCAGCACAAAATAATGTATCTATGATAGATTCATTACCTAATATGGTAAATAATGGAGGTAATAATGGATTAACGTCTTTCCAAAATCAAGCTATAAATAATGCTTTTATGGAAACAATGGAACCAATGGCCGCTAACGGAGCTTTAGGAGGAGCATTTGGATCATCATTTTAATTAATATTATTATAGATTTATAAAAATATTAATTATTACATAATCATAAAAATCATATTTTATCTGAGTTGGGGTTATTCTTATGCGAAGTAATTGAATCTGCTAGCTTATTACCTGCTAATTCTAATTTATCGCCTATTGCAGTATTTGCTTTATATACACCGGTAAATATCCAGAACGGAGGACATACTTGTAAAATAACTATAGCAATACAAAATATAAGGACGAATGGTGTAATTAACAAATAAGCAGCACTTTCTTTATCTTTATCAGATTCACAATTTTCACCATAACAGTCTTCAGGAATATTACCTTTAAATACCCATACAGTTGTCAAATAATTGATAACATTAGATATGAAATCTATAAAATAAAATATCAAAGACTTAAAAGATAAATAAACAATAGCTAATACTAAAAATAAAAATGGAAAATTAAAACCTGATAATTCTGGCTTAAATATTTTTACAATTGAAAAAACAATACATGCAATTATTACTACTACAGATATATTATCATATAAATTAATAGTCCAATTTAAATTATAATTTTTTCCACCACACATAAGTTTGTAAAGACCATATAATATACTTGATCCAACCATTAATCCAAGCGAATAATACATTAAATGAGTTGATCTTATGAAATTAGCAATAATATTTGGCAATATATTGTCTTGTCCTATTTTATCATTATCTCTATGAGAAAATATTACAACAATTGCAAGGAATAATGTAGTATATGTTACAAATATAAAAAATGTTGCTAACCAATATAATACACCTTTTGGTAAAACAATATTTATATTAAAAAATCCTAAAATACACAACACAATAAAATATATCAAAATAATTAAAATAAGTATCATAGGAAATATTAACATTATAGGATAAACGGGTTTAATTTTATTATAAAAATTAATAATTGGTGGCTTTATTTTTTTAATTAATTCTTTAATTTTTTGAAATTTTCTTACAATATTATCATTACTAACAGATTGTTTTTTAGAATTAAAAAACATATTTATAGTTAACTAATATATGAAAATATAATTATTCTATTATTTTTTCATCTAAATATCTCAATTCATCTTTTAAATATGCAGAAGTACATATTTTTTTTATTACTTTATCACTTATTCCTTCTAAATCTTTACCACATGTTCTCAATAATTTTGCAAAGTAATCTTGTTTTTCATCTATTTCTTTAAAGTCTGGATTCTCATTTATCCACTCTTGTATTAGTTTAAAATGATTTTTATTTAAATGTTGTAATGCTTCTTTTATTTTTGTTTTATCTATATCCCGTTCCCATGCATCATTGTCTTTAATATATAAAGTATCTCTCTTCGTATCAGTGCAATGTAAAGGTCTTTCATATAAACTTAGCTTATTCATATTTTCAATAAAAATATTACTTATGCCTTCAACTAATCCTTTAGTTTTTGTAGTATCTAAATTATTTAATGTCAATTGCATCTGTTCTATAAATTCATCCATGTTTAGAGCATCTTTGCATTTTTCATTTAAAAATATATTAATATTAAATTTTTGCTTTATATTAGCAGTATTATTAATAGTATTTCCTACATTAGGTATTAATTTTCCTAACTGATTTTGTTGTTCAATTATTTGTTTTTGTTGTTCAACCAATTGTTTTTGTTGCTCTAATAATAATTTCTTAATATCTGTATTATCTGTTACTAAATTAATTATTCCTTCTTTTGATAAAATAGTATCACTCGAATCTACTATATTTGTTCCTGTATCTACACTATTTATATAATTACATACCTTTCGATGAGAACTTAGATTTTGTCGATGTTTATATATTTTACCACATTCACAAACGAATTCTCGTGTGGTACTTTTTTGTACTTTTTTGTAACTATTTTGCATATTTTGGTGTTTTGCTGTCAATAAATGTCTATCATAATGACTTTTTCTACATGATCTAAAGTCACATAATTCACATATATATTTTTTTTCATTTTTTTGTACTTTTTCTGTCATTGATATGTAACTATAAATTAGTTACATAAAAAGTACCTAAATTAAAAAAATAAATATTTAATTTAATACCATAAATTTAAAGATAAGGCAAAAATATAATGAAATATCATATTAAAAATAAAAAATATTGATTCATAAATTATAGATATTTTAAAAAAGTACCAAAATAGTTACAAAAAAAAGTACCAAAATTTAATAGGTAAAATTTTATTAGCAATTATGGTTACAAAAAAAATATAAAAAAACGGTACTTTTTTGTGTAACTAAAAAATAGTTACAAAAATAGTTACAAAAAAAGTACCAAATTGGCAAAAAAGTTATGGTAACAAAAAAAATCGCTACTAAAATTCAAAAACCTTACCATTATCGTCTAAAATAGATTTTTTATATATTGTGCAAAAAAAAATTTGTAAAATCCTTTGCCATATATAAATTGGACATTATAACTTTGTCCATTTTTAATTTTCGCAAAAAACTTTGAAAGATTTTTTTGTTACGGTAAAAAAACACCCTTTTTGGGCTATTACCATAAATCATGCAAAATATTGATATTTTAAAAAAATAATTTATTTATATTATTAAAATATGTAAAATAAATAAATTATTTTAATAATATAAATGGAAAAATTATATCAAAATATATTTATATATGGAACATATATTAGTTACATATTATATATAATAGTATTATTTGGAATTACAAGTTATGCACCTGCATATTTAGATTATCTGAAATCTTTTTTAAAAATATATATTGCAATAATATTAATTTTATTATACAATCCAGTTACATATAAAAAAAACCACTTTACTGATTTTGATAGAAAAATAGCATTTTCAGCTGGAATATTTTTATTGTTTACAAGTACTTTAATTTCAGGGGCAGAACAGTATCTATTTGAAAAAAGTAGTGCTTTTATAAAAAAATCTACGATTTAAATTTTTTTGGTTTTATTATTATATATTTTTTTCTTAATAGTATATTTTTTATTATACAATAAAAATTCTCTAACTTCTTTTATTAATTTTTGTGTAATTAAATATTCTATATTTTTTTCAATAATTGTCTTATTCTGGTAGCAAGTGTAATCATCATAATATGTACTATCTAATATATATTTTTTTAATGATATATAATTATTATTAAATAATTTCTTATTATTATTATAAAATTTATTAGTTATAGTTTCATAATCAAATATGTGATAATATGGTTTTACATTTATATAAACTACATTATTATGTTCCATTTTTTTATGATGAATGTCATCAATAAAACATATTTCTGTATTACTTGGTAGTTTTGTACAATTGATAAAATCTGTGTATGTTTTATCATAACTACTTCTACATAATTCAATTTGTTTACCATTTACTTTAAATGCTCTAATTATTTGATCAAATAAAGGATAATTTAATTTTTTATGTATATATTCTTGTATCAAAGTTACCCAATTATTAGGTCCACTATTATTAGTAAATATCATAACTTTATCACATATTTTTTTATATTTTTTACTTTTTATAAATTTTAATAATTTAAAAATATCTCTACGAAATATTTCAGGACAAATATCAAATAAAGAAAATAAATATTTTTTATTTAGATCTTGATTATTTAAATAATCTTTTATTAAACACCACAATCTGTATATTTGAGAAAAATTACCTATAGTTTCGTCCAGATCAAAAACAATAACATATTTCTTTGTTATCATAATATAGGATATAATATAAAAATATTATATATTTTACAGAATTTATATAATATTTACTTATTATAAAATAAATTTATGATAGGCGGGGTATCATATCAGAAAATATACGATAATCCATTATCTAAAAATAAAAATAAAAATAAACCTATATCTAATAAAGATAAAGATATATCACCGCATTTTAAACTTACAAAAAAAGATTATATAGAAATATTAAATTTTTATATAAATAAGGAAAATAAGGAAAATAAAAAAACTATTAAAGAAAATCCAAATAAAAAAAAAGAATTATTTAATTATAAACATTCATTAACAAGTTTAAAATCAGAAACAGAAAAAATAATAGCAGAAAAATTATGTAGATGCATTAAAAAAGTAGATAAAAGAATTATAAACGAACCACGTGCTATTGGAATATGTAATAATAGTGTAATAAAACGAAAAAAATTAAGAATATATAAATTTACTTGTAAAAAGAAACCACAAATAAATATAAAAAATAAATCACGAAAAAATAGTGATAAAATATATAAAAATACACGAGATCATATATATTTAAATAAAACAAAATAAATATAATCAATAATTTAAATCATTTTGTATAATAAGAATGCACATGCCGCGGCTGAAAATTGTATTATAGAATAAATTATAAATTTATTAAATGATTGTTTTTTATTAAATAACATCATTAAATTAACAGCGGGATTGTAATTACCTCCAGATATTTTACCACCAAACCAAGCCATAGCGGACAATGTTAAACCTATTGCTAATGGATCGCCTGTAATTATAATAACAGAAAGAAAAATAAAAGTACCAATAAACTCAACAAAATAATCAAGCATTTTTTATATATTAATATAATATTTTTTATTTACTTAAATAGTTGATTGCTTTAAGAATAACTTCTTCTTCTGCAGATATTTTTTGAAAAAAAAGATTTTCATTAAAATAAAGAGTTATGAATCTATGATTAAAAGTTTTCATTATTAATGCTATCCCCTTATCATGTATTTGAATATCACATAATATAGACGAATTATATAATTTAATAATTTCTATATTATTTAAATTAATACATCTTAATACGCATCCATATTTCAAATCTTTTATATTTTCAATATATCTATAATTTTTCAATTTTTTATTATAACTTTTAAGATCATCTCTCTTTAATCCAAGTTGTTGTAATATATCATTTTTTTTCTTTTTCAATTCTTGAATACTTGTATTTATTACTGACATATTTTCATCATTTTCTAATGCTTGAGCTAACAAATCTATATCCATATTATATTATATTTTAAATATATATAATATAATAAATGAAATTTTATATAAAAATAATAATATTTATTACTGCAAATTTTTTTTATTAATTGTGGGCTTATCATATTCATAATTCATAATTCATAATTTATGTAATATTTTTACTATAGTGTTTACATATTACTATTATTTTCACTATAAAAATTAAGAGTTCTTGCACTTGAGTCATCCGCGTCTGTATATTTTGGCATCCAATAATAATGTATTAAGTGATCTGTATTTTTATAATATCCATTATATAAATATCTATAATATGCTTGTTCCCTCGTTTTTGGTATATTATTAGATAATGGATAATTTTTATATGTTTTCATGATTAATTCTAACGCATTATCTAATTTTTCATCTTCTTCACATAAATTATCTATTTTTTCATGTATTATTTGATACCATGATTTATTTAATTTACTAACACCATCACTAAATGCCTCTTTTGTACGCCATAATATTTTTTTTGGTAATAAATTTTCATCTAAATAATCAACTGCTTTACGAATTAAATATTTCTCACAGTGTTCAATTGTAGTGTTATATCTTATATTTTTATCAATAGATAAATAAGTTTCTACCCAACTTCTATCTAAGAATGGTGTTCTCGGTTCAAGTCCATTGCTTGATATTGATTTATCACTTCTTAATACATCATACATATAAATATCTTGAAGTAATCTTTTACATTCTTTATCAAATTCGAATGCATTTGGTGATTTTTTAAAATATAAATATCCACCCATTAATTCATCTGCACCATCTCCATTAAAAATCACTTTGCAATCTGTATTTTCTTTAATATATTTACTAACTAAATAATTCCCTACGCTTGCTCTAATTGTTGTAGTATCATAAGATTCAATAGTTTTAATAACTTCTGGAATAGCATAAAAAAAATCATTTTCACTCATTACTATTTCATGATGATCAGTTCCTATATGATTAGCAACTATTTTAGCATATTTTAAATCTTCAGAACCGGGCATTCCAATACAAAATGTTTTAAGTTGTTTATTTGGATATTTTTCTTTAATAATTTTATTTACTAATGCACATATAAGACTACTGTCTAATCCCCCAGATAATAAACATGCAACAGGCCTTTCAGTCGTTCCTATTACACGTTTTCTAACAGAAGTATATAATTTATTATATAATATATTGTAAATATCTATTTCAGATAAAGATAAAAATTTAGTATCTGAAAATGGAAAATATGTATATTTTGTATATGCGTAAATTAATGTTGGATTGTTACAAATAAGATTATAAGTATTCATTTCTATTCTCATGTAGTGACCTGGTATAAAATTTGAAATTGACTCTTTGGAATTAGTCAATCTATATATACATTTAAGTTCACTCGAAATATACATAATATTGTTATCATACGCAATATATAATGGTCTTATACCATATGGGTCTCTTGCTAATAATACTGATTTATTATTATTGTCATAAATTATAAATGAAAATACACCATCTAAAAGAGTAAGGGTATATTCAATTCCATATAATAAATATAAATGTAAAATAATTTCACAATCAGAATCACTTTGAAGAGTAATATTATTATCTTTAGCTAGTTCTTTATAGTTATAAATTTCGCCATTACAGACAAGTATTGTATTGTTAATTTCAAATGGTTGATTAGATTTTTCAGTTAATCCATTTATTGCTAATCTATGAAATCCTATACAAATGTTATTATAATATTTAAGTATACTGTATTCGGGGCCTCTTAACATGCCTTTTTCAAAATTTGTTTTTATTTTATCAATATCACATGAATTATAATTTATAATTCCGAATATACCACACATTATTACGTACAGTTATAATAATATATAATTATATCTTTAATTATATATTATAATTATTTATTAGAATAATATTAATTTTTATAATATTTATAATATTATATAATATTAAATGAATAATAATAGTGTATTATTACAAAATTTTAGAAAAAATGATACAATAAATCAAGAAATATATGATCGTAATTTTCCTTCAAATAATTTACAAATGAATTTTTCACCAAGACCAGTGCAAACTAAATATACAGTATTTCCTATATTAGATCATAAACCAGAATCAAAAGTCCCAATAACAAATTGTCAAATTTATAATACAAGTGATACATTTTTTCCTGGTACAAGACAACCACATTTTAATGGTTTTTCATCAAATATTGATAATGAATCTACTTTAAGAAATCAATTTTTTGCATTACAAAATGCAGATCAAGCAAAATATATTCCGTCTACTACCAGTGATATGTATGATAATTCTATAAATTTTTTAAACACTAATGTAGATTTAGATAATACACTATTATTTAATCAAGAAGAATTTAATGATTTTAATCCAAATTTAGCCCCAAGTATAGGTAGTAATATTTTTAACAATTCAACAAGAGTACAATTAAAAAATTTATAAATAATATCTATATATAAATAATATCTATATATTATAATTTATAATATATACATATATTAATAGATATATGTATAAAAAAATAACAAAAAAAAATATAGCTGAAAAAAATAAAGTTAAAAAAAATAAAACACGAAAATTTAAATTACTTAAGTGTGCTCCTCATCAAAAAGATGATGTTGATTCATCTTTAAAAAGTTTTTCTTGTTATAATAATAACGACTTAAATTTAATTAAAAAAATATGGAATAAAAATAATACAAAAAAAATTAGAACTAATAATCCTAAAAAAATATGGAATTTCTTAAAAGAAAATTTGAACAATAAATGCTATGATGAATTGTGTTGGTTAAATGAAAATAAAGACAATAATACAAATATTAATTTTATTATAAATAATACATTTAGACCATTTTCTCCTAAAATTTGGAATAAAGAACCTTATACATGGCTATCAAGTATTGATATAATAAAAGTAATGAACCAATATGAAAAAAAATATCCATGTTTTCAATTTATTGGACCAACATCAATTGATTTTGATTATAAATTATCATCAACAGAATGTGTATGTAATAATTTATGTAAATTTAATTTAAATAATTACTTAAAATTGGATGCAACAAAAAATAAGATAGGTATTATATTTAATACAGATCCACATTATAAAGGCGGATCACATTGGATAGCATTATTTATAAATATTAAAAAAAAATATATGTTTTATTTTGACAGTAATGGTGACAAAATTCCCGAAGAAATTAAAATACTAATGGATAGAATAGTAGAACAAGGTAAACAAAGTAATATTACTTTTAAAATATATGATAATGAAAATGTTGAACATCAAAAAAAAGATGGCCAATGTGGTATGTACACATTATATTTTATTATTGAACTATTGAAAGAAACAAAATCACCTAAGTTTTTTTTAAAAAATAGAATTAAAGATGAAGAAATGAAAGAATATAGAAAAATATACTTTAACAACTATTAACTTTATACAATTAAAATAATTTAAGCAAATAATGTTAATAAGTTTGTCTTTAAAAATGATCCAAAGACAGATACAAACAAGAACTTCAAGAATGTATTTACAAAGAATAACAAGATTACATTTACTAGTGTAGTAAATATGTAAATTTCAGTGCAAAATATATTAGACTTAAAATGAATGACCAAACCAACTCAACCAAACCAATTAACCACCAGTAACTAAACCAACTAAACCAACTAATCCAACCAGTCCAAATTTAATTAGTTAAAAATTATTTTAACTAATTAAATTATTAATATTTTTTTTAATTGCACTTAATCATATTTAATTATATTAATAATTATATTAATAATTATATTAATAATTTAATTATATCTAATTATATTAATGGTAAATAAAACAATAAAAAAAAGACAAGAAAGAAAAAAACAAAAAAGACAAAAACTATCAAAAAAACAATCAAGAAGTAAAATAAAAATTATAAAAGGGGGAGGTGGCCAAGTGATGATTGAAAATATCCTAGACTGGAAACTAGACGAATTTAAACACGAATTTACACCTACTAAGTCTGAGCAAATTATAGAAAAATACGAAAACAAATACAAGATAGAAAATATAACTAAGCCGAGTCAACTTTTAGATATTTTAGATCCAAAAATTCAACCTGATATATGGATATGGGGTTCAAATAAAAATAATGATGATACAACATTTGGAGAAGATTTAAACGGTTTAGGTCAAGCAGGACCGCTTGCCCCGCGTTATGAAACAGATAATAAGAAAGCGTTATCACACCCTAACTATCTGGGTGTAATAACTACACAACATGGTTCTCTATCACACGAAGATGTGAAGGCGGATATAGATAACAAATTTAATAAATTACAGAAATATGTTAATAAAGGAGGTATCGTTCATATTCCACGTGATCATACAATAAGAGACGTAGTAGTGATGGGGTTAGGGACTGGGGAGGCAAGTAAGCAACAAAAAACCAAACAACAATATGACACTCAACAAGAACTTCTCACAAAGAGAGTGAAGGATTTAGTCAATTTAAGTACATCAGCACCACCAGCACCAGCACCAGCACCAGCGCCAGCACCAGCACCTGCGCCAGCACCAGCACCAGCGCCAGCACCAGCACCAGCACCAGCACCATTAAAGATTCCAACGTTGAATCCACTTTCTTTACAAAATGTTTCAAATATAGATAATATGTGTTGGCTCAGTTCTTCTTTATATGCATTAGTGTCTCAAGAAGCTATCATGAATTTGCGTTACAAGTTTATACATAGATGCGGTGGTGAACCCAACACGAGAGTAGATAAGACAACTGCCGAAGAATACAGGCAAGTTTATAACTTACTTCAAAAAATTCGACGCAGTGAAGCTTGGAATGAAGACCTTTACACAAGAATGTATAAACTATTGAAGAAGTTTCTAATAACGGATGAGCTTGTTCAAAAAGGAGCAGAAGGCAATCCACAGCCGGTGATTACTTACTTAGTGAGTGTTATACTTTCAAATTGTGAAACTAGTTCCGCTGCACTTATTTATGAAGCTTCTCAAGTTAAAAAAAGTAACGATATACGGAAGAGTTTCGAAAAAA
>MDTC01104924.1_pt1 | contig 15981 bp, 5 predicted proteins | sample 811181 | NCBI WGS metagenome assembly MDTC01 (sample SAMN05326644, study PRJNA326480) | marine metagenome | isolation source: seawater | place: Pacific Ocean: North | collected 2011
CGAGCGCTCAAAGAAGCGCTTCTGACGTCAGAAGCGATGAAGACGAAACGAAGTGAGTACTTTTATTCTCTCGTATATCTTATTACTTGGCAAAATCAGCGCTACTGCGACTACTCGAGAGGGTGTCACACAATTTTAAAAGTACTCGTATTTTAGAGAAAAAAATGGCGTTTTTGATCCATAAAACGAAACGAAACCTGTCGTTTGTTTGCACACAAAAGAAGATATCATGTTGCGAACAACAGTTTCCCGTCTCCTCCGGCGGAACGCGGGAACCAACGACGCAATATTAGGATTAGGAAGCATCAAAAGAAGAAACATCTCGACCGAAGAGCAAATGAATATGGAGCAAGAAATAAACGCGACGTTCGCGGAAGCGAGAGAGGAAATCGAAGCGGCGATGGAGAGCGTCGGGACGACGTATTTCAACGACGACGCGGAAATCGCGAAAGAATTAACCAGAGATTGCGTCGCGAAATACGAGGAGTTGTTGACGAAATGCGAGGGAGATGCGGGGAGGAAGGAGAAAATTCAAAGGAGCATGGGATTGAAAATCGAGCAGTTGAAAGCGGAGTGTAATTTGATCGATACCGCGCACGATGATTAGATTTTTATTAGAAGAGAGAGACAGAGACAGAGACTTTCGGTTGATGAGATGTATTGTTTGTAGTATAAGAAACGTAATGCGATGAGAGTGTAATAATTTGATCGATACCGCGGGCACGATGATTAGATTTAGAAGAGAGAGAGAGACCTGGTGGATGATGTGATGTATTGATTGTAGTATATAAACGTAACGCGTATTGACGATACAATTTGCCTTTTCCCCGGGGGACGAAAACATATCTTCACTTTAAAGAGGCCTCAAAAGTACGCGCAATAATGTCTTCCGTCTGCTTTTCTTTGCGACGAGCGGCGATGTCTTCGTCCTCGTCTCCGTGTTCTTGTTCGACGATCGTGAGAGGCGTGACCTCCTCCTCCTCCTCCTCCCTCGCTTCTTCTTCTTCTTCTTCTCACCAAAAATGGATAACAACGACGGCTTCGTCGTCGTCCAAAAAAGGAGGGACGAAAGTCGTCTGCGCCGCGGAGAGCAGCAGCAGCGGTGCTGGCAAAAGTAGATTTAAACGACGCGACCCTGACGCGAAACCTCCCCCGGCACCGCTCGGGTCCGGACCACCGTTGACCTCGGGAAAAATCTCCGAGCAAATCTTGGAAAAAACGAGAGAAGAAAATCCAGAGGTGGAAGTGATTCCGTTGCAGCAAACGCGGTTCCAAGGCGTGGCGAACATCGACGACGAATCGAGCGAAACGTCGCAATCGAACGTTTTGAAACGAAGAGCTATACTTTTCGCCGGCGACGTGGCTGCATTTTCTGTGTTCGCGACGATTGGCCGTGCGAGTCACGGGGAAGGTTTGAACCCGATCGATATCGTCGGCACGGCGTCGCCGTTTATTCTCGGCTGGGCGGCGGCGTCGTATTTGTTAGGGACCCAAGGCGCGTTCGGCGACAGCAGCCGACGGAGCGGCGTGGATAAACTCGGAAAAATCTTACCCTCGGTTGGGAAAACCATCTTACTCGGCGTCCCAATTGGCGTGATTGTCCGTTCTGTGGCGACTTTCCACGTCCCCGATATCTCTTTCCTGTTCGTTTCGCTCGGTTTCAACGGCGTCGCTTTGCTCCTGTGGCGCGTCAGTTTAAGTTCGGATATTCGCGTCGGAGGAAACAACGGAGACGCGACAAAACCGCGCACCAACAAAAAAGGGAACCCGCTCGAGTTTCTCTCCTTGTTGAGCGGTTTAGTCAAGAGATGGTAATAATAGAACGTAACAGAGTGTAAACGCAAGTGTACTAACATAAGATATCTGAATAGCACTTTTATTCTGAAACTGAAAAATTGAACACAGACAGAAGAGAATCCTCCGGTGTCGTCGTCGTCTCTTTCTCTCTCTCTCTCTCTCTCTCTTCTGTTATTGATTATTTGAACGAGGAAAACACACGCAAAAAGCAGGCAAAATACTCTCACACATAATTGCCTCTTTCCCCGGGAGAGAAGCGTTCGTTTCCCCACACTTACTCCTCCTTCTTGAAAGCTTACTCGAAAGAGAGTGCGTGTGTTTAGTGCGCGCGCGCAGAGAGGGTAATAATGGGGTCTTCCTCGAAAGGCGGGAGCATGTCTTTCCAAGAGGCGTGCCAGGTGTTAAACTTAGACCCGAGAGAAGCTTCGAGCAACCCGAATGCGGTAAGATCCGCTTATAAAAAGATGGCGTTGGAGTTTCATCCGGATAAACATCCCGGGGCGAGTTCGACGCAAACGTCTTCGTCGTCCAACGCGACTGGTAAGAAGTCCTCCGGTGGTGCGAGTGGGAAACCAACGAGAGAGGATTTCGAGAGAAAGTTCAGGCAAGTCGTGAGAGCGTACGATGCGTTGACGAGACGGGACGATTCGGACGATTCGGAGTCGGACGAGGACGATTTTGGAGGCCCGAACGGCGATTTCGACGGCGTTTTTAAGAGTCCAGAGGACATGAGAGATTTCGCGGCAAACTTTTTCGAGTCGTTTTTCTTCGGCGGGGGGGTCGCGCAAGGAAGCAACGGGCCGTCGGGGAGGAGTTCGAGGAAACGACGATCTACGCATTCTGGTGGAAACGCGAACGCCTCTTCGGGTGGTGGAGGGCCAATTATCAAAGAAGTCAACGACGACGGGGAGGAATATTCGGACGAGGACTCGGACGATGACTCGGACGACGACGAGGATTACGACGACGATTGTTCGGACGATGACTCGGACGACGACGATTACGGGAGTCATTCGGACGATTACGATTCAGATAGAGACGGGTCGGATTCGTATTCGGACGACGAGGACGGGTACGCCTACGCGGATTTGAGAAAGTTTTTCGGTAAACCTCCTCCCGGATGGTCGAGCAAAATGGCCGCGCACATGCAAGCGAGCGCTGAAGCGATGGGGGATAAGAAGATGAGCTCGAAGAGCGCGCAAGGTATGTTTGACGAGTTGAGGTCCGGAAGCCGAAATAGCAGTAAGAGTAACAACGCGAATAGCGGCGGGTCGAGTAGATATCCTGGAGGGAGAGGCAGTGGACGTAGAGGCGATAGCGGCGGCGATGGAAAACGCTGGTTCGACTCGGATGGGCCTGATTTCGGACCGAGAGGCAGTCGAGGCGATGGACGAGGCGGACGTAGAGGCGATAAAGGCAACAACGGCTCGTTTAGAAGATCGCACAACGATAACCCAAACAATCGAGATTACGAAGATCAAGATGACGATCAGTTGTTTGAACACTTGGAAAAGATGAGGAAAGAGGCGGCAAAGTACGCCGCGGAAATCGCCAAGAAAGAAAACGAGAGAAGAAGAGCGTCGGCGCCTTTAGAAAAGCTGCAAAGGCCTACTTTAGTTTCGAGATCGGATAATACCATCACATTGAACGTGTATCGACACAAGTCGGGAGGTACGTTACCGCCGGATAGATGTTGGGAATTGAGTTTGAAAAGGCACGGCGATAGAGATTATACGGTGTATGCCGCGGTGAGGGGTAACCCGGTGGTGACCGTGTCGGATCTAGTTCCTGGAACGCGATACTCGTTTAAAGCGAGAGTCGGCCGCGTGTCCTCGGAGAAGGACGGCGAGGACGGCGATACGAAATCTAAATCGACCATGGATGTTCTCTCGGAAACTATTTTTTCGTCTTTGCGAGACGGCGCGGGAAGTATGAAGGGCGTAGAGATTATATCAGAGAAAGATGTCACGGAATGGGGCGACTATTCTATAGAATCTGCGTACGCGACTTCCGGGACGGCGCCGAGGGAAACTTCAAAGAAACACGCCGAAGAGGAGAAGGATACTCAAGAAGCAAACGTTTCAGCTCCTGGTCAAGGCAAAAAGGCGAAGAAAAAGCAAGCGCAGAAAGAAAAGTCGGAACAGGAAGCTTTGAATAAGAAAAATGCGGAAGATGATGCGGCGAAAGCTATAGACGAGGCCCAGCAAAGACGCGAGGCGTTGAAGAAAGCGATGGAGGAAGCCGCGGAAAGAGAGATGGCAGAAATGAACGCGATTAAGGAGAAGCTCGCGAAGAAAGATGCCAGTCAAAACGCAAACGCTTCCGTATCTTCGCAGACGAATAATCCGAATGCTGCTGTTTCGTCGACTTTGTCCAAGAAAGCCGCGCAAAGGCAGAAGAAGAAAGAGAAAGCGGCTGCGGCTGCGGCTGCCGCGGAAGAGGTTGAATCTGACGAAGCCATGGCAAGACGTTTGCAATTGGAAGAGCAGCGCAGATACGGTGAAGCCGGCGCAGACGCACCAGCTGGTGCAGGGTTTCAACAAGCTGGCTCGGTTAAGAGTAGCGGCAAGAGTAACGCCGCGGAATCGTGGGCCGCCGCGCCGGCTATGCCGTTGCCAAAAGGACAGCAAAGATCGGCGGCGTCCAGAGGGTATTCAGCGACGTCACAATCTGGGTCGTACGAGGACCGCTTCGCGCCACCGCCGCCTCCTGGTCCGCCACCACCCGGTCCTCCACCGTTTGGTTCGCCCACGCGAAAGATGGCACCGCCACCGGTACCTCCCGGACCGCCTCCTGGAAGACCTCCTGTAGACGCGCAGCAATCGAGAGCAGACATACAGCCTCCGCAGCAGCCACCGCAGCAGCCTCCGAGACAGCCACCTCCGCAAGTACAGCAGCAGCCTCCGCAACAGATTCAACAACTACAACAGCAGCCTGTGCCGCCACCGTCTAACTACATGAATCTATCTTCGACGGTGTCTGCTCAACAGCAGCAGCAAATAGGTATGAATGCGCTCAACGCGTATAGTAGTGTTTCTCAGCAACCACCGCCGCAACCTCCGTCGCAACGTTGGAACAACGAAGGACCTTCACTTCAGCAGCAACAGCAACAGCAACGCCAGACGCAGCAATACGGCGCGCCGTCGTCGTATCCGCCGCAGCAACAGCAGCAATTGGGTGGTAACGTCGCCAGCGTCGTCTCCGGTGTCGCCAATTTAGGTTTTGGTTCTTCCCAACAACAGCAACAGCAACAGCGCGCGACATCGATGTTTGATCAACAGCCTTCCTATCAGCAGCAACAAGCCTCCTCAGGTTATGGACAGCAGCAGCAGCAGCAACAACAGCAGCAACAACAACCGTCCTACTTGCAGCAAGAGCAACAACGAGTGCAACCAACCTCCTCCTGGGATCCGTTGATGGGCAGTTCCTCTTCTCAACAACAAACCGGAGGCGCCTCCGCTTTTGGCCAATCCCCTCCTCAAACGCAAACCTCGCGAGGTCTCGGCGCTTTCGGCGATTACGGCGGCGCTTTCGGAGGCGGCGCTTTCGGAGGCGGTGGTATCGGTTCCATCGGTGGTCCCATCGGTGGTCTCGGCACCACCTCCTCGGTCGTCGCGCAAACGCAAACGCAACTCAGCCCGGCGTCGCCGCGCACGCAGCAACAGCAACAAACCGACGGCCAGTTTTTGGAGAACTTGGACAATTTGTTCGATCTCATCGGAGACTGATCACGAGAAACTGCTACTACACATATATTTTAATACTAACAACAGTACGAGAGAGAAAGAGAGAGAGAGAACCTACGATTTCTTCGCACGTTGATTGTTTTTTCGCTTCTTCTTTCACTTCTTTCGCTTCTTCACAACTTTCCTGCGCTTTGTTGAGTTTACTCCTCCTTAAGACGAGAGATATGTCCCAACCTCCTCCTCCTCCTCCTCCTGCGCCGCTGGCAACTTTAGACATCCTGTCCCCGTCTTCCACGGACACGTTCGAAATCGGGTGCGAGATATGCGTCACCGCGCGCGTGTCTTTTCCCCGACCAACGAGAAGTTCAGTAACGAACATGTACCGAAGGGAGGTGTTGTTCCCGAGATACCTTCGCGTGGAGATGGCGTACGACTCATCGTCGTCGTCTTCTTCTACGTGGATGATGCCTCTTTCCGCCGCGGTCGGGAGGCGATATAAACACGTCGGGAACGCGTCCTTGGACGACGAGCGAGAGAGTAAAGCGACGTTTTCGTTACGATTCAACACGCAGGAGTTATCCTCTGGCACGTATTCGATACGGTGTTTACTCCCTAAGGATTACTTCGAGACATCTACGAGTTCGATGAAAGAAACGTCCTCTGCAGACCAAACGGAGGACAGAGACGCGATGAAGAAGAAAAAAGAGGTACATAAAGCGTTACTCGTGGCGTCGAAGAAAGAGGTGCAAGTGCACATAGCGCCGACGTTGGAGTACGTGAGGAGCGGCGCGCACGACGTGAAGTTTCGATGGAACGCGAAGTCGCTTCCACCGAAGGTGTACGAGAGCGTGTTGAGTAGCAGTAGCAGTAGTAAAGGAAGAGAGAATGGGAAGGATGGTAGTAGTAATGATAGTAGTAAAGGTAGTGGATGGAAGCTCGCGTTAGACGTGCAACCGGCGTTGAGAGAGAACGAGAAACTTTCGGAAGTCGTTTCGGACGCGTTCGTGTTTGCGGCGAAAGCCGGTCATTCCGTTTGGGTCGTGAAAGGGTCTCGAATCATGTACGAAATTAATGCGCAAGAGTTGATTGAGAGAGAAAAAGTGATATCGTTTCCACCGAGTCGATCCGGCTACGCCATCGCATTAGCAGCGTTTAATTTGGATAATAATAACGACGAGAATTCCGAACCGGCGGTGACGACGCGTCGAGTGTGGGTAAGCGCAAACGGGTTAGAAGTTTCCGCGAGTTGTACGAAAGATGCGAGAGAGGTCGTGGTTGGCGACTCGAATTACGCACCAAAGCGTGGAACGTCCGGATCAGTTATTCAAGAACAGATGGAAAATTTAGATTTGCAAAAACCGCCGGCGCCAGGTAAAGACGAGGTGTCCAAGCTCGATAGACGACAAGATTGGGTGCCAAAACGTCAAAACACAGATGTTGGGTCGTCGACAGCTTCGACATCTTTCGCCTCTACGTGGCAAAAAGAACGCGGAGTGAACGTGCTCGTGTTTCGTTTATCGGATGGTGCCATAGAACACGACGTCACCTTCGATACGATCGGATCGAAACGAACGGATTCGAACGCGTCGAGAGCAGCCTGCGAAGCGTTAAAGTTGGCATTTTCACCGTCCGATGGTGCATTTGCAAAATCTCGAGATGGGCAGCGGATACTTGGTGCGCGAATGGTAATTGTTACCACGTGCGGTACTTGGGCATTGAATGCTGCTGAATCCGGAATATCGGATGCGTTGCGCGAGATTTTTGTCCATCGGTTCGGCGGCGACGTCGCGCTCGCTTCGCGAGCTATTTCGGACGCCATAGGGGGGGATCCGAAAAACGCGTCCGCAATTTGCATGGCGGCGATATGTGAGAATAGTAACGAGCCAAATACTTTCACCTCTCGTTCTATCGACGCTGCAATCAATAAAGGTAAAGATCAAAGAGCGTCGATTAAGATTCGATTCGCATTTGCGAGTCCAGACGGGTGGTTTCCGATGATGAGGAAGCTTGGGAATATAGGTAACGATAAGAACGTATTTTTCAGCGGTACTGAATCCGCGGAACTTTTGGGTAAAACATCGAGTCCTGGATCTACAAGTGCGACATCCTCGAGCGGCCAATCGAGTGCGGATGATAAAAAGATGCAATCGTGGGAGGTGTGCGGCGTATGGGCAACAGAAAACGCGGAGGAATCAGACGACGACGGAGAAATGGAAAAAGCGCAATCAGATGAAGATGGTATGAATAAAGTTGAGGACGACATCGACCGGATTCTTCTCGAGCTTGACGCAGGTTTAAATGGCGAGGAAGAAGAAGACGGTGATGATAGTAAAAATATAGCTTTAGAGAAACCGAAATCAGATCTAGGCGTGGTCGATATTATCCCCGAACAAAGGGAAATTGAACGCCTCGAGTCGCTAAAGCTTCGCGCGGTCGTTGAAGCAGTAGAGCCGTGCCTCTTTGCTGCGGCTGAAGATGAAGACAGAAAAACATCGAAAAGCACTCGTGCAAGTGGAGAGCCCGAGTTTGTCAAGATTCAACCAAATTACTTGGTACAATCCGCGCAGCTCGGTTTCGGCGGCGAGTTTTCACACTCGAACATATTGGCGACGCCGTTGCTTAGCACATTAATTCATTTCGCGCGACGACGCATGCGTCGTTTTCAGTGGAATGCGCTCAAAGCGAGCGAGTCGAGCGATGCAGCGAGTCAAGTCTCGGCGCGAATTGAGCACTGGATGCGAGAAATATCGAGAAAACGCGAGAGCGAGTATTCCACGAAGCTCGCACGTGAATTCATCGCCGCCGGTACGATTGAGTACCTTAGCGATCGAATTGTACATCAGATTGATGCAGATGGAAAATTAAGAATCAATGCACACCAAGAAAACATACGTACATGCATCAGAACGCTCGCGGCGTTTTGTTTGCGAGACAACGGTGCGCATCTAGCCGAAGCGATTCGTCGCGACTCGCTCGAGGCAATCTTGCGTTCATTTCTAGCCTCATGGAACGGGTTTTTAGGTGCTGATTTAGACACAACTCCGCTCCTGAAACTCGAACGCGTTGTCGAATGGCTCGCCGCGAACGACTTGAAAACGTGTAAAGTGATCATGGCCTCGACGTCCTCGTCGTCTGTATCTGGGAAGAATTTTTCGGAGAAGGACCCGAAGCCGAAGCATCGCAGACGAAATTCAAGCTTTGCTGAAAGCACGGAATGCTTCGAAATGAGTTGCATGCGAGCACAGTTTCCAGCGATGCCAGATAACGAAGGTATTTATGCGGCGCCTCTTCGAGTCATCGAGCTCGAAAAGCCGACGCATAAGAAATTCGATGGCTTAATTCAATTACCTAGCAAGATGAGGAGCGCAACAGGAAACGGGTCAGCGCCCTTATCACCTCTCGAAACAAAAGCGCTCTCTCGGTTAGATTCTGGCTGGCACGGGGAAGTCGATCCAAGAATACCAACGCCACCCACCAAGCAAGCTGCTGCAACTATCGCCGAAGATTTATCTGATTCCGAAAGCGATTGGCAAGACGTCGCCGGCGAGCACTTGTTGAGCGAAACGAACGACACAGAAGGGGATAAAATGTCCGCTTGCTATAAAGGCTCAGTGATTGCCATCAAAGCCAAGCGCAATGATTGGGGCTCTTTTTGTGAAATCATGCGACAAGCGCCGCGTTTAACGTGGCTTCTTCAAAACGCAGACGCGAAAGCAGTCTTTTTCGTCTGGCCGAAAATTGCCTGTGAGAGTGACGCTCGGGAAACGATTCAACCTCTCATCGCAAATCCAAACTTTGAAAGCTCCGAATTGCACATTCCAGTCTTTGTCGTTCCCGGCGATGTCTTCGCGCGAAACCACGAGGGTGCAAAAGCTGAAAGTCGTCGACGACACCAACTCTTTGGCGAAGACTGCGTGATTCGCATCGACATCCCTGCTTTTGAGAGCGAAGACGGGAGCACGAATCAAGTGGCCCGCAGATTACGCAACGCGCTTCTGTTAGCGTTGAAAGACCGGGATGCGACGAATTCTGACAACGCCGCTTTATTGAGTAAGAAGACTGCACCGGAAGGTGGCGTCCTCGTCGGTCGATGCTATAATCCATGGAACAACCCTCTCTCGTCCAAAGGGGTTTCCCGCGCGTCGTCGATGGATGCGCTTTCCCCTACCTCGTCATCTGCATCCATGTTCGACCCACAATCTGCGAGAAAGTTTCGCAAATGGCGCGTCGCGCAACGTATCGTCAACTCCTTAGGCTCTGAAGATTTAGGCATTCGCGCGGAAGCTTACGATCTGGACGAATCGGAAACCACGCCAGTGCGCGTATTGTGCATGGATGGTGGCGGAATGAGAGGATACGTCACGGTTGTTATTCTTAAACGCATCTTGGAAGCTACTGGCGCGTGGTGTGTTGGAGAAGTGTTTGATTTAATCGTCGGGACTTCAACTGGTGGTATCATAGCTCTAGGAGCAGGCCTCTTGCGCATGACTGTCGCTGAACTCGACTCTTTATACGAGCAAATGGCTAAAGACGTCTTCAAACCGGATTCGTACGTCTCGCTGTTGACGAAAGGTCCCGGTCACGTGGCAGCAAAATCGTTTGAAAACGTATTACGCAACGTCCTCGGTGACGATCCGGATGAAGAAATGTTTTCCGTCGGCTCGCACCAAAGATGGTTCCGTTCTGCCGTGCCTGCACCTAGAGTCGTTTTGGTTTCCTCGTTAGTTTCGAGAAACCCGAGTTCGTTGTACATGCACCGATCGTATCGCCGCGAGAACCATTCGTCATCAACCGTCGTTGACACATCGACGTCAGGAAAAATAAAGAAGAAATCGGAGTTAGATTACGCCGGTGATTACAGAATTGGTATGACCGCGGCGTTACGCGCAACAACCGCGGCGCCGTGGTACATGGAAGAACTCATTTGTGAAAAAGAACTCGGATACGGAAGTGTAGAGATGAGCGAGAAACTGGGCTCTTCTTCTTCTCCTTCTCCTTTGACGTCTTCCGCGGCTACAACGACCACTCAAGCCATTGGCGTAACATCCACATCTTCCGCGGAACACCAGAAAACTCCATCCTCTTCGAGCTTGGGTCCAAACGATATACTAAACGACGATATACTAAACGACGAGGACCTCGACGACGACACGGAAAAAGCCAGAGCCAAAGCCAAACGAGGCCAACTGCACGGTGGCGGCTTGAACAAACTCTCGCCGCTGGAAAGCTCGCGAACGCAACTCCGATTCATCGACGGCGCCATATCGTGCAACAATCCCGCCGCTGCGGCTGTGTTTGAAGCCAAACGGATATTCAACCCAAAAAGGCCTCTCATCCTCTGCTCGCTCGGCACTGGATATCCCGTCGCCCGCGACGTCCCCGCCACTTACGGCGCCTCCTGGGTCACGAACGTCGTCAACGCCACTTGTGACGTCGTTCAAGTTGACGCGACTATCCGTCACGTCCTCGACGCAGACAAGGACCAATACTTTCGATTCCAACCGCAAGGCGAGATTTTCAGCTGCGCGCTCAACGATACGAGCAAAGAGACGGAGAAAAAATTGAAACAAACCGCTTTGAAATACGTCAACGATCTCGCGCAGAGGAAAGAAATCGAACGGTTGGCGACGTTGTTGAAGAAACCCAGAGTTATAAGGAGGGTGTAGTATTTTTGTTGTTGCCCTGCGTGAGACGAGAGCGTTGTGCTGCGTTGTAAAATTATTTGCATTTTTTCATCATCTTTTACAAACGGAAACTTCACCACAATTCACATTTTCAGCGAACGAAACAAATGATAACAACGATGATAACAACGAGGAGAAGCTAACTAAACGGCGAGCGCTGCGACGAGAGAACAAACAAAACCTCGCCGCGCATCTCTCTCTTTTACACACACACGCAGCATGTTCTCGCTCTTCCGCCAAGGCTCCATCCGGCCTAAAAATCAAAACAAAATCCGTCCTCTTCCCATGTCCTACCCGAAGCAGCACGATAACAACACAAACTCTATCTACGCGTTGTTATCGTGGCGAGGATTACTTCTGACCGGGTCCGCGAACGGAGAGATTAACGTCTGGGATCCGTACACCGCGCAACTGGTGCAGAAACTACGCGGACACGAAGAAGCGGTATCGTCTTTGTGCGCGTTTGAGGATGATTATGTCGCCAGTGGAAGTTGGGATGGGACGGTGCGAGTGTGGGATACGAGTTTGGCGCAAGCGGTGGCGGTGTTGACTGGGCACAGGAAACCAATAAGCTCACTCGTATCGACTTTGAGCGGGAGTTTATTATGCTCTGGGAGTTGGGACGGGACCGTGCAGTGTTGGAACGTGCGGGCGGATCGCATACAATTTACGCTGAACGCGAACGGCGGGAGCGCGGTGAATTGCTTAACGTTTTTTCGGGACGAAAGTATGCTCGTGGTCGGGTGCGGGGATGGTGTTTTGAGGGTTTATTGCACACAAAGTGGTCAAAAGATGAACGAATTGAGAGGAGGGCATCACGATACGGTTCGTGCGGTGGCGACGTTTACGAACGATAACGAACACGTGTTTAGCGCAGGGAAGGACGGGAAGATTTTCGCATGGAACGTAGATCGAGGAACGGCGACGAATATCGTTAGTTCTTCGGATTTGCCGCCGACATCCTTGGGTTTGCATGGTGTCCATGCAAATAGCAATAGTAATAATAATAGCTACATCGCGCACGATGGAGGCTGTTGCGCGTTGCAAGAGTGCGGCGGAGGAAAATTAGCCTCGGCCGGGTACGACGGATCCGTGAAAATATGGGATCCCGATTCGCGCTTGTTCGTAGCGCAGTTGGATGCTCACGTCGGCGAGAAAGTCTGGGCGTTATCGTATGATGAGAGGATGTTGCAGCTGTTCTCTTCCGGCGATAAAAACATTTTCGCCTGGGACGCAGCGACGGCGTTTGAGGAAGAGGAAGACAGTCGAGACGAGTCTGAAATTGACGTCGAAGGGAGGAGTATGTCGGTTGCGTCCCGATCAGCATCGAGAGCTGATTTACCCAGAGTCATGTCAAATGTTTCGAATATGTCTGGTGGGTCAGCAAGCTTAGCGAATTTGCACGTTCACCCAAACTTTGCGGCGAATACGAGCGGTAATAACTCGTTGCAAGGCTCGTACCAGAATCTCTCGAATTTAGGAATAGGGCACTCCGCGTCTGCGTCAGCCAGTAGACGCGGGTCACTGACAGATTTGAGTGGTATAGTCGTTTCTGCGGATGTCAGTGGGTATAACTCGCAATCTTCGCAACCGGGTTCGGCGACGAAATCAGGGAGACGGATGAAAAAATCAGACGTTTTGAGAATGGAGTTGGAATCCGCAAACACGCAGTTAGAATCGTACGCGAAAGCGTACGAGGATCAAGTGCAAAGGTATAAAGATAGTGAAATCACAAACGAAACCTTGCGCAAGCGCATCACCGAACAGATTGCAAAACTCGCAGACGCAGAGAAAAGCAAACAAGAATTAGAGGCGCGACAGAGCGCGCTGCTTGAGGAGGGAATGGCGCAGTTGCGAAGCGAGTTTGAACGAGAGAAATCTCTAGCTTTAGATGCAACGGAAAAGGAATCGAAAGCACGGTTTGAAGTCACTATTAGGGAAAGAGAAAATGCCCTCGCGACACTCCGTGAGGAGTTGCTACAGTCCAACGCGAAGCTGGAAAAAGAACGACAGGAAACGTTTTCTCGACTCGAAGCGCTCGAAGGAGAGCGCTCAAAGAGTAAGCTCGAAGCAGATTCTTTACGACAACTCAACGAACGCCTTTTGAAAGAGTACAAAAAAAGCACGACAGAAGAAGAAACGCAAACCAACGAAGAAGCACGCACGATTAAAAAGCTCGAAAGCGAAATCGAAAGTCTGAAACGCGACCGAGCGCAATTTGAGATAAACTCAAAAGCGGCGTACGAGCAAATTTTCGCACGCAATGAAGCGCTCGACGCGGAGGTTTCCCGATTGACAGGTACCCTCGAGAATGCGTCAAAGACCATCGACGCGTTAAAAGTAGACGTCCAAACGGCGAGTTCTCAAACGAATGCGACACGGAGCGAATTGGAAGCCTCCTTTGCCGAACGTGAAAAGGTTTTGCGACTCGAGTTTGAATCCAAAACGAGCGAACGTTTTGAAGCCATCGCCTCCGAAAAATCGACTTTGGAAGAAAAACTCGAGCTGCTCGAAGATGCTTTAAAAGATACGACTGAGAGCATGCAAAAAGAGATCGAAAAGGCAAATGTTGATCGAGAATCGGAAACGAGCGCTTTGAAAGAAGCGCTTGGCGACGCGCTTCGGGCGAACGAAATCGCGAACGTAGAAGTTGCCAATGCTATAGCGGCGCATCACAACGCAGAAATGAAGTTCGAGACGGAAACAAAAAAGATGCAAGAACGCGAAGAGCGCATGAAACAAGATTTAGAAACGAAACCCGACCCCGCGGTTGTGGCAGTTGTCGAGGAGGAGAATGCGGCGTTGCGTAAACTCGACGAGGAGCAAAAAGATAAAATTGCACATTTGGAGGCCGAATACCAACGCGCAAACGAACGATTGCGTGAGGCTGAAGAAGACCGAAGAAAAGAACGACAAGGCTTGGAATCTATCGCGCGCGACCTTGAGAAGAAACTCGAAGAGACGCGAGAAAAGAGGAAAGAAGAGATGAAAGAGAGTCAAGCGGCTCTTCGCGAGTCCAAAGATCGATTGCAGAAAGCCGACAACGACGCGCACATGTTACGTTCGGATCTCGAAACCGCTCAAAAACGCCTCGAAGATGCCATTCAAAACGTAGATTCGACGGAAACTTCCCTGGAATCGAAATATCGACAGGAGATTGAGAAACTCGAGCTTCAAGCGAAGACGCTCCAGCGAGAACTCCTCGATTCGAAAAATGAAACCGAGAACGCCTTGGAATCTGCCAGTCGAGCCAAAACACAGCTCACGGATGCGAAGGAAAAATTTGCAAAAGCAGTTTCCAAAGGGAAAGGATTCCAAGACCAAGTTTCAATGCTCCGAGAGACGCTCGAAGAGGTGGAAGTTCGAAGCCGAGAGGCGGAGCGCGAAAAACGCAATGCCGAGGCGGAGAGAGAACGAATGTTGCGAGATTTCGAAGACGCAGAGTCGAGAGAAGTGCGCGTGAAAGATGCGTTGAACCACGAAAAAAAGCGCACGGCGAGTTTGAAAGACGAACTTCGAGAAGCGACAGAAAAGCTCGTCGAGTTTGAAACGTTGCTCGAAGAAGAGACCAAAAAGCTCGGCGAAGTCGAAGCGAAAGTGAAAGCGGAAGAATTTGCGATGGAGCGTGAGCGTGCAAATGCGAAAGACGCGAAGCGCGAGTGCGACGAGATGAAAATTGCCTTGAAAGTGGCCGAAAAAACTGTCGAGGAGATTACAACTGAGCGAGACGAAGTAAATGTGCGATTGAAAGAAACGGAAGTATTACTGGTTGAATCTGAGAAGCACGTGGAAGACGCCGAGACGAGGGTGCAAGAGGCGAAGCAAAGTCTCACGCAGCTCAAAGCGAGTTTAGATTTTGCAAATTCGAGATCGAAAGAGCTCGAAGCGAAGCTCGTCGAAGCAGAAGAACAGGATTCACCGACGCGTTTATCGACGGCGGATTCCGCGAGAGAGGAATCTTTGAATCGAACAGACGCTTTGGAGATGGAGTTGGGCACATCCAAACGTGATTTAGCAGACGCGAACGAAAAACTCAAAGACTCGCTCGAGAGAGTCGTTCGGCTCGAAACGGAAGCAAAACGAAGAAACGAGGAATACGTCGCAGCGTCGAATGAGGTTGAACGCTTGGAGTCAGCTGTGAATGAAGCCGAGATGAAGATTTCGAAATTGAAAACTGAAATCGAAACGTCGAGTAAGCAGCAACAACAACAACCTGACTCAACTGCTGCAGTTCCGTACGATAATAGCATCGACGCGCAAACTGAGGACGAGAAAGATGCCGAAAGTCGCCGAGTGCGTTGGCTCGAGCAACAACGTCTCCAAGCTGCAGAATCGCGAGCTCAAAATCTTGAAATCGAGTTGCAGCAACTTCGCTCCGAGGCAGAAGCCGCTCGAGTTGCCGCATCGGAAGCGTGGGCGGTTGCATCCCAAGCGGGTGTTTCCCGACAGCCTGATACCGGTGGTGGACCTGAGTCGATAGCACCGTCGTCGCCCGGTGGACGTTCGAGTTTCCACCCGATGGCTTCGCGGAGCGAGTATCAGTTTGGTGGTGGTGGTAGGCAACACCAAGCAAATAACCTTGCCTCGGCGCTCGAAAAACAGAGGTACGAGATGAAAATTGATGCATTGAAAGTTGACGTGGAACGGTTACGTCGCGACCGCGACCGCGCGCGTCGTGAACTCGAGCGTGGTAAAGCCGCCGCGAAAAATGCCGTCGCGCAAGTTGTCGAAAGACTACGCGTAGAAGTACACTCGCGTGCGATTGCAGAGAGAGAAAGAGACGTTTTACAGTCCGATTTAAAACGCACAATGCG
>MDTC01182407.1_pt1 | contig 15980 bp, 11 predicted proteins | sample 811181 | NCBI WGS metagenome assembly MDTC01 (sample SAMN05326644, study PRJNA326480) | marine metagenome | isolation source: seawater | place: Pacific Ocean: North | collected 2011
ATCTATTGTTGATGTAATAACGCTATCATCAAAAATATCGTCATATCCATAGTTAATTAGAGCTTGCTCAAAAGCATCGTCTGGGATAAAGGTTTTTTGTGAAAACAAAAAGTTATAATTTAACAAAAATAAAAAGACAAGTATTAATTTCATTTTTTGATAATTTGTTTATGTATTAGTTCATTACCAAGCTTAATACTTGCAAAATAAATAGCAGGCTTTAAATCATCAATATTTAGCTCTAATTTATTATTTCCTGTAAATACTTTTCTTTTAAAACTCTTAACTGATTTTCCAATTTCATCATAAATATTAATTACTATTTCTTTATTAATTGAGGAACTAATGTCAAGAATAAAACTTGCTTCTGTGGGGTTAGGAAAAATATTAACGTTGAAATTCTTACTATTTGTTTCATTTACTGATAACACATCACTTAGAGAGGTTAAATTTGTTTGATATATTCCATTTCCATGAGTAGCAACTACTAATAAACCATCACTTTGTCTATATGTTAAATATTCACATACTACAGATCCAATTTCTTGATCTGCTATTTGTTCCCAAACTGTGTTAACATCATTAAGATTAGCTGTTCCAAACAAACCAATAGAAGTTCCAACAATATATAAAGTATTGTTGCCCAAAGGAATAATTTCTGCGTTTCTACATGATGGGCCATTACCAGCTCCACTACTCGATTGCTCTAGATTTCCTGCTACTTTTTTCCATGATTGTCCCCCATCAAAACTATGAAATAATGAATAGCAAGAATAATTTGAATATACAACCATAATCTCGTTAGCATCACTAGGGTTAACAGCTATATCAGAAACAAAAGAATTGGATCCAGTTAATGGACTAGTAAGCTCAATAATTGCAGGATCTCCAATATTGGCATTATCAATTCTATATAACTTTTTATATTTAGTACCCAAATAAACTACATCAGAAGGACTAGTTGAAGTAGCTATACAACTAATTTCTAAATTTGGATTTGGAAGGGAATCTGAAAAAACTTCCCATCCAAAATCGTTTTTTAAATGAGAATTATTATAGGGGATATTTGAAATCTGATTATTTCTCCATAATTTATTTCCAGCAGCCATGTATATTATATCACTGTTTTTATCCATAACCATAGGATTAATAAACATGTAATCATTACTATCAACAGAAGCTGGATCCATTCTATTAAATGCTAATCTTTCTCCATTATTATCTAATTTCATTTTGTACATCACCCCTCTCTGAATAGTCAGATAAAAATCTTCTTCATTATCTGAAATACCACCATAAGCACCATCCCCGTTAAAAGGCATGTTCCAAATAGCATCGACGTCAGGGCTATAAGTAACAAAATTACCATTATCTTGAAATCCGCCATGCATTAAATCTGAATTTGCATTTCTACTTATTGAAACAGCATATAATTGAGTCGTGTAATACCCATTATTCAAAGAGGTCCATTCGACGGTATCAGCAAATGTATTAAAAGACTTATACACTCCTCCATCGGTAGCTGAAAGTATTATATTATCATTAGATGGTAAAAAAAGTAGATCATGTTGATCAGGATGATGATTTTTGTATACACCCCAATTACCATCTCCTTCATAAGAACCAATAAAATAACCACCGATTATCATGGTATTATTAGGGGAAGTAAAGCCATCTGTAGATCTCCATAAATTTGTCCCTCCAATGTATACAGTATTTGGATCAGAGGGATGAACTTTAACAAGGAGATCATAACCTCCTTGAGCATTAAAATTATCGAAAGTTGTTGCTTGATTAGCTGGAATATTTGATGACAAATCAGTCCATGAACTATCATATGCATCATATTTCCATAATGATGTCCAGGTTTGGCCGTTAAAAAAAACATCTGTATACTGACCATAATTATCAGTCTCTGCTGCTAAAAAATAAACTTCGTTTTCATTGCTTGGATTGATACCAATTGCTATTCTACCATAAATTTGAGGGAAAAGTGAATCTGTTATGTTATTCCATGTTTGCCCGTCAAAAGAAGTCCATATACCTCTATCAGTTCCATCTGAAGAAAGAGTTGCATATACAATACCATTAGAAGTGACTTCTACATTGTTGTAGTACGAGCTTGAATTACCAAAACCAAGTTGTTTAATCCAAGTTTGGCCAGCATCTTCGCTTTTGTATATTGCGCCGTATGTTGCAGCATACACAACATCTAAACTATCATTAGATGGATCAGTTTTGATATTCCATATATAATCAAAATTAGAGTCAAAATTATTAGTATTAGTAGCTGTAAATGATAGTGAATCCCAACTTAAACCTCCATCTACTGATTTATAAATCCCATTACCTCCATAATACGCTCCAACAGCACTAGCTGAACTTCCTGTTAATTCACCACTTCCAAAATACCAAACATTTTCATTTCCATCTCTTGTATCTTGACTTACACATGTTACATTATGTAATTGATTTGGGTCAGTTGTCATTTGCCAACTTTGACCACCATCAACAGATCTAAACATACCTCCACTAGCTCCACCAGCTAGAAGAATGTTTTCGTCTAGAGCATCAATAGCTAATGCTCGTGTTCTTCCTCCAACATTGTAGGGACCTCTATGTACCCAATTAGATTTATTCATGCTAGAAGAAACAGGTAATGTTTTAGCAAACATCATTTCCTTTTTTCTAATATTTTTGGGTATTGCGCCTGTAATTGGGTCAGCTAACCTTATCCTTTCCCAAACTACTCTTTCAGATGGATTGTCTAAAGTATAAAAAGCTTGTTGAGTATCTTTTTTTTCACTTTGATTTGCAATAAAAATTGCAATAACAAATGGTATAATTTTAAACATATTTTTTTTTAGTAAAAATAGTAAAAGTTAAAGAAAAATTAAACAAAATAAAATACTAGAGGTTTTACTATCTTTGTAAAAGTTAATAAAATAGCAAAATGCATAGCCAAGAAAAATATAAACCAAAAAATAAAATACGTATTGTTACTGCTGCTTCATTATTTGATGGGCATGATGCAGCAATTAATATCATGAGAAGAATTATTCAAGCAACTGGATGTGAAGTTATTCATTTAGGTCATGATAGAAGTGTTGAGGAAGTTGTTAATTGTGCTATTGAAGAAGATGCTAATGCTATTGCGATGACCTCTTATCAAGGTGGTCATAATGAATATTTAAAATACATGCATGATCTTTTAAAGGAGAAAAATGCTTCACACATTAAAATATTCGCTGGTGGTGGAGGAACAATTTTGCCTAGCGAAATAAAAGAATTACAATCCTATGGAATCACAAGAATTTATCATCCTGATGATGGAAGAAAAATGGGATTACAAGGTATGATCAATGATTTAGTAAAAAAATCAGATTTCCTGCTAGGTGACAAGTTGGTTGGTGGTATTAAAGATATACAAAATAAAGGTGTAAATTCAATAGCAAGAATGATATCTGCCGCTGAAAATTGTCCGCAAGAACATAAAAAAGTGCTTTCCGAAATAAGAAGTATTGCTAAAAAATCAAAAATTCCAGTTCTTGGAATAACAGGTACAGGAGGAGCAGGAAAGTCTTCACTTGTTGATGAGCTTGTTAGAAGATTTATAATGGATTTTCCAAAAAAAAATATTGCAATTGTATCAGTTGACCCCTCAAAAAGAAAAACAGGAGGAGCACTACTCGGGGACAGGATTCGTATGAATGCTATTAAATCTAATCAAGTATACATGAGATCATTAGCCACAAGACAGGCTAACTTAGCTCTATCTGCACATGTAAATGATGCACTTGACATATTAAAAGTAGCTAATTATGATCTAATAATTCTAGAGACATCTGGAATAGGACAATCTGATACTGAAATTTTAGAACATTCAGATGTTTCCTTATATGTAATGACACCTGAATATGGTGCTGCAACACAATTGGAAAAAATTGATATGTTAGATTTTGCTGATATAATTGCATTAAATAAGTTTGATAAAAAAGGAGGGTTAGATGCAATTAGGGATGTTAAAAAACAGTATCAAAGAAATAATAATCTTTTTGATAAAAAGTTAGAGGACATGCCAGTATACGGATCAATTGCTTCTCAATTTAACGATCCAGGAACAAACTCGCTCTACAAAAAAATTCTCAGTACATTATCAAAAAAATCTCTCACTAATTTTAATTCTAAAATTGATAGTAGTTCAGAAATAAGCGAGAAAATTTATGTAATCCCTCCTAAAAGAGTAAGATACTTATCAGAAATTGCAGAAAGTAATAAAAATTTTGACGAGTGGGTTAATCAACAATCATTAGTAGCTCAACAGCTATATTGTTTTAAAGAGTCTATTGATATTATTGATGATAAAAATTTAAAAGAAAAAATTGAAAAAGAATATGCCTTATTAGCACTAAATCTTGATCCAAAAAACAAAAAGTTAATCGATAATTGGGATGATAAAAAGAAAAAATATGATGATCTTATATTTGACTATTTTGTTAGAAAAAATAAAATTTCAATAGAAACTAAATCTAAATCTTTATCAGGAAGTTTGATTCCAAAAATATCTCTTCCAAGGTATAAGGCTTGGGGAGACTTACTAAAATGGCAATTACAAGAAAATGTGCCCGGTGAATTTCCATTTACAGCCGGCTTATTTCCATTTAAAAGAGAAGGAGAAGATCCAACAAGAATGTTTGCTGGAGAAGGAGGGCCAGAAAGAACAAACAAAAGATTTCATCTTGTTAGTGAAGGAATGCCAGCAAAACGACTATCTACTGCTTTTGACTCAGTAACATTATATGGAAATGATCCTGGTAAAAGACCTGATATATATGGTAAAATTGGTAATGCTGGTGTCTCCATTTGTTGTCTTGATGATCTTAAGAAACTATATTCTGGATTTGATTTAGCAGATCCAAGGACTTCAGTAAGTATGACAATAAATGGTCCCGCTCCTATTATACTGGCATATTTTATGAATGCAGCCATAGACCAACAGTGTGAAAAATACATAATAGAAAATAAATTAGAAAATAAAATTGAAGAAAAAATAAATTTAATTTATAAAGAAAAAGGTGTCGAAAAACCAAAATACCAAGGCGACTTGCCTAAAGGAAACAATGGTTTAGGATTATTACTTCTTGGTGTCAGTGGAGAGGATGTTCTAGATAAAGATTTATATCAAAGAATTAAAATAAAAACTTTAAATAAAGTAAGAGGTACTGTTCAAGCAGACATTTTAAAAGAGGATCAAGCGCAAAACACTTGTATTTTTTCAACTGAATTTGCATTAAAAATGATGGGTGATGTTCAAGAATACTTTATTAATAACAATATCAGAAATTTTTACTCTGTATCAATATCAGGTTATCATATTGCTGAAGCAGGAGCAAATCCCATCACTCAGCTTGCATTTACTTTAGCTAATGGTTTTACTTACGTTGAATACTACATTAGCCGAGGAATGGACATTAATGATTTTGGACCAAATCTATCTTTCTTTTTTAGTAATGGTGTAGATCCAGAATATGCTGTCATAGGAAGAGTTGCCAGACGAATATGGGCGAAAGCAATGAGAGATAAATATGGTGCTAATACAAGAGCACAAATGTTAAAATACCATATTCAAACTTCTGGGAGATCATTGCATGCCCAAGAGATAGATTTTAATGATATTAGGACAACTCTTCAAGCTCTTTACGCTATATATGATAACTGTAACTCCTTGCATACTAACGCATACGATGAAGCAATAACAACTCCAACTGAAGATTCTGTAAGAAGAGCCATGGCAATACAACTAATAATAAATAAAGAATTAGGACTTACAAAAAATGAAAACCCTTTACAGGGATCATTTATTATTGAAGAACTAACTGATTTAGTGGAAGAAGCTGTTCTGGTTGAGTTTGATAGAATAACTGAAAGGGGTGGTGTTCTTGGTGCTATGGAGACAATGTATCAAAGAAGCAAAATACAAGAAGAGAGTCTACATTATGAACACTTAAAACATACTGGTGAATATCCTGTTATTGGAGTTAATACTTTTCTAAACAAAAAGGGATCTCCTACTATTATTCCTAATGAAGTAATTAGAGCAACAGAAGAAGAAAAGCAATATCAAATTTTAATGATTGAAAATCTTAAAAAAGGTAACGCTGAAAAAAACAAGTTATTGATTAATCAATTACAAAAAGGGACAATAAAAAATAAAAATATATTTGAATTGTTAATGAATGTTTCTAAAACATGTTCTCTTGGGGAAATTACTGATGCTTTATTTGAAGTTGGAGGAGAATACAGAAGAAACATGTAAAAATAAACTTATGTTTAAAAATATTTTATTATTATTATTAATTAATCCTTTAATTGGATTGTCAGAAAATATTGATAGTCTTTTTAAAGACAAAGGAGAAATATATTTTTCTTTTGAATATAAAAATAAACTAGAACTCAATAAAATTTCTAAAATTGTATCTATTGATCATAAAATCACACCAGTGATAGCTTATGCATATGCTAATAGAAGAGAGTTTCTAGATTTTCTTGATCTTAACAAAGAATTTGAAATAATTGAATTAGAAACTATAAAGTACGATAATTCAAATAAAAATAATTGGAACTATTATCCAACTTATCAAGAATATGTAAGTATTATGTATGATTTTCAAAATCTTTATCCAAGCATATGTAAAATACATAGCTTGGGAACTCTAAATTCAGGCAGAGAAATTTTAATTGCACAAATTTCAAAAAATGTTGGTGTCAAAGAAAATGAACCATCTTTTTTATATACATCTTCAATGCATGGAGATGAACTTGCAGGATATGTGCTAAGCCTAAGATTAATAGATTATTTACTTCAAGGATACGGGAATGATTCAAGACTAACAAATTTGGTTGAAGATGTAGATATTTGGATTAATCCTCTAGCAAATCCAGATGGTGCATATGCTGGTGGAAATCAAAACGTTTGGTCTGCAACTAGATATAATGCTAATTGGGTAGATTTAAATAGGAATTACCCAGATCCTGAGGATGGCCCTCACCCAGATGGAAATCTCTATCAGCCTGAGACAATTATATTTTTAGGGTTAGCTGACACTGTAAACTTTTCAATGTCAGCAAATATGCATGGTGGTGTGGAAGTTTGTAACTACCCTTGGGATACGTGGAGTAATTTAACAGCTGATAATAATTGGTGGCAATATGTCTCACAGCAATACGCTGATTCTTGTCAAGCCAATGGAAGCAGTGGTTATTTTAATTATCTAAATGATGGGATTACTAATGGTCATGATTGGTATGAAGTTAATGGAGGACGTCAAGATTATATGAACTATTTTAAAAATTGCCGAGAAGTAACTCTTGAATTATCAGATGATAAAACACCCAACCCAAATGATTTACCTAATTTATGGGATGCAAATTATCCATCATTAATAAATTATATAGAGCAATCTCTTTTTGGTTTGCGAGGTATTATAACAGATAGTATAACAGGACTTCCTATAAATGCAAAAGTAGAAATATTTAATCATGATGTTGATAGTTCACATGTATATTCAAATTTACCTATAGGAAACTATCACAGATATCTATTTCAGGGTAATTATAATGTTACATTTTCTAAAAATGGATATTATCCAAAAACTATAAATACAACAATTTTAAATAACAATATAACAATTGAAAATGTTCAACTAATACCAATAAATATTACTAATGTTAGTGAAGTAAACAAAGAAATAAATCAGATAAATAATTTTGATTTGTTAGGAAGAAAAACAAATAAAATTAAAAATATTAATGTTGGTAATAAAAGTGACGATTCAATTAATAAGATAATTACAATAGAGTAAATAGAATTATGTATGAATATGACATCGTAATTCTTACTGAAAAAAGATATATAAATCCCAAAGTTAAAGATTGGTATATTAATCAAGTATTACTTGAAGACAATATTTTACAAAATGCACTAGAAAAATATGATTTAAAAGTATGTAGAAAAAATTGGGCTGATAAACAGTTTGATTTTTCTAAGTGCAGGTACGCTATTTTTAGAACAACCTGGGACTATTTTGATCGATTTAACGAATTCTTTTCTTGGATAGAAGAAACTAAAAAACAAACAACATTTATAAATTCTGTTGATATTATAAATTGGAATATTGATAAACATTATCTTAAAGAGTTAGGTGACAAAAAAATAAATATCGCAAGTACTGAATATATAGAAAAAAATACAGAAATCAGTTTAATAGAGCTTTTATCAAAAAATAACTTTAAAAAAGCAATTATAAAGCCTGCAATATCTGGAGCTGCTAGAGATACTTATTTAATTGATAAAAATAATTATAAAAAATATGAAGAAAGATTTCAAAAATTAATTAAAAACGAATGCATGTTATTTCAGGAGTATTTATTTAATATAGAAAAAGGGGAAATTTCTTTAATAATGATAGGTGAAGAATATACACATGCTGTTAAAAAAATAGCAAAAGAAGGAGACTTTAGAGTTCAAGATGATCATGGGGGAAAAGTAGAAAGATATCAACCAAATAAAAAAGAAATAAAATTTGCAAAAAATTGTTTAAATGCAATTCCTTATTCTCCAATGTACTCAAGAGTTGATATTGTTTATGACAATAATAACGAGCCATCTTTAACTGAAATAGAGCTAATAGAACCAGAACTTTGGTTTAGAAATAATCCTGAAGCCGCGAGTAAATTGGCAAATCAAATAAATTATTTAATAAAAAAAAAGAGCTATTGACATAGCTCTTTTAAAAAATCTAATAACAAAAATTTTACTTATTAGATAACAAGAAAATATCAAATTCTATTTCATCAAGAATTGCTTTATCACCTAATTCTTTGACAAAATTTCCCGACTTGTAAGTTATATCCCATTTAGTTCGATCAATCTTAATTTTTGACTCAGCCTGAAAGTTTGTGCCATTAATGTCAATATTAGCTTTAAATTTTATTGGACGTGTAATATCCTTGATAGTAAGCTCCCCAACCAAATCATATTCATTACCTTCATATTTTTTGGCTCTTTTTATAACTAAAGAAGCTGTTGGATATAGTTCGACATTAAAGAAATCTTCATTTTTGAGATGATTGTCTAATTTTTTATTTAGTTTATCAGACATATCAGTTGTACTAATTGAGTTCATATCAAAAGAAAATTCTCCTCCAACTAACTCACCATTATTGATTATTAAAAGACCTTTTTGGATGCTTACTGTTCCAAAATGACTTTCAGTTTTCTTTGAACCTTTCCATTTAACAGTAGATGATTGAGTATTTACATATGACATCTTATCTGAAGCAAATGAAAACATTGTTAGAAAGCAAAATACTAATAAAAGACTTATTTTTTTCATAATATTTAATTTTGTATAATTATTTCATTGCAAAGTTATACAAAATAAATAAAATTTTGTTTTTTTTTATTTTTTTTTTAAAACTAATATATTTTTACTGAGAAAAAATAAGTATGATCGAAATAAAAAAATTTAGTTTTTGGAACAAGGATTTAATGAAAATATCACATTTAATTAGAAAAAATGTTTTTGTGATTGAACAAAATTGTCCTGCAGAATTAGAATGGGAATACGAGGAAGAATCAATACATTTTTTAGTATTTGATAATAAAAAAGCAGTTGCAACAGCAAGACATCGAAAGACTGAAAAAGGAATTAAATTAGAAAGATTTGCAGTATTAAAAAAAGAGAGGGGTAAAGGATACGGTCATCGCGTTTTAAAAGCAATTCTTAGAGATTTACACAATTTTGACGGAGTAATATACATGCACGCACAGTGTGATGTTGTCCCTTTTTACGAAAAATTAAATTTTAAAAAAAGAGGAACTAAATTTGAAGAAGCTGGTATATTACACTATAAAATGGTTCTTGAAAAAATTTAAACTACTTTAGAAGTCCAACCATATTTATCTAGTTCTACTCCCCTTTGAATATTTTGTAATTTTTCTTTAAGAGCTAGAGCAAAAGAATCTATGCTGCTATCAAAAGACATTAGATTATTTCTGTATGTAATAGATCTAACTGGACTAACGGCCACTGCAGTACCTGTTCCAAATACTTCAATTAAAGTCCCACTATTGTAAGCATTTAATAATTCAATAATTGAAATTTCTTTTTCTTCTACCTCAATGTGTAAATCACGTGCTAAAGTGATTATGCTGTCTCTTGTTATACCAGATAATATTGTGTCAGATATTGATGGTGTTATTAATTTATCTCCTATTCTAAACCATATATTCATAGTTCCACACTCCTCTATAAACTGATGCTTACTTGAATCAGTCCAAATAACTTGCTGAAAGCCTTTTGAATTTGCCATCTTTGTAGGGTAAAATGATGCAGCATAATTACCAGCTGCTTTAGCAAATCCAACTCCTCCTTTTGCAGCTCTTGTATATTTTTCTTCAACAATGAGATTTAAATCTTGATTATAATATGTTGATGTAGGTGAAGTTATAATCATGAATTTAAATTCATTAGATGACGATGCTTTTATGCATTCACTTGAGGCAAACAGAAAAGGTCTTATATATAAGGAGTATTCGGGACCATATTTACACCAATTTCTATCAAGGGATATTAGTTTATTTAAACCTTGCATAAATATATCCTTCGGAATTTCTGGAATTGACAGTCTAACAGCAGATTTATTTAATCTTTTAAAGTTTTCTTCTTTTCTAAATAGTAAAACTTGATTATTTTTATTTTTAAATGCCTTCATTCCTTCAAAAACAGATTGACCATAGTGTAAAACCTGTAGTCCAGGATTAAATGAAATAGGTCCGTAAGGTAAAATTTCTGGATTCTGCCATTTTCCTTTAGTAAAGCTACAGCTCAACATATGATCAGAAAAAACAGTACCAAATAATAAATTGGAAAAATCTACAGTTTCTAATCTAGTCTTGTTTGATATTGTAATATTCACAGTGATGTTGTTAAAGCGATTTAATAGGCAATGCAAAAATAATAAATTCCAACAAAAGAAAAAAAATAAAATTTCAAACTATATTTGTGATAATTAGAATATGGAATATAAATTATTAATTACTAAAGATAAGTCTAATACGATTTATAGTTACAATTTTAATGATATTTATCATTCAAAACATGGAAGTATTAACGAAGCCTATCATGTTTTTATCAAAAATGGATTATTATCTGATTCAAAAAAGAAAAAAGAAATACTTGAAATAGGATTTGGAAGTGGACTAAATGCCATGTTAACATTAATTGAGGCAGAGAAAAAGTTAATGAAAGTTAACTATCATGCAGTTGAATTATATCCTCTTAATAAAAATATTTTAGATAAGCTAAACTTTTGTGGTTTAATTGATGTTAATCCTAAAATATTTGGAAAATTGCATAAAAACTGGAACAAAAGTTTAAAAATTAATAATTATTTTACTATAACAAAATACCACACATCAGTCGAAACATTTGTAAGTAGGAATATTAAATACGATATAATCTATTTTGATGCTTTTTCTCCATCAAAACAATCTGAAATTTGGGAGAAAAATATTTTGAAAAAAATGTATGACTTACTAAAAAAAGATGGATTTTTAGTTACATATTGTTCCAAAGGAATAGTCAAAAGAAGAATGAAAAAAATTGGATTTAATTTATTAACTTTAGATGGTCCTCCAGGAAAAAGAGAGATGATTAAAGCAAAAAAAAGCTAATCAAAAATAGCCTCTAAAATTAGCTTAAACCCTTTAAACGCACAATAGAACAAGGGAAATAAAAACAATATGCCAATGATAAATAGTAAATAACTACCATCTCTTATCATTTTAAACCCCTGAAAAAAACTAATAGAGGAAATTAAAATACTAAAAGTAAATCCAGATAACCACATACCACCTTTAATTAATTTCTCTTTATTCATTGTAATTATCAATTGCCGATCTAACTGAACCAAACTTATCTAATAATTTTTGAGCAGTTTTTTGATCAATATTTAATTTTTTTCTAATCATTTTAACACCTCTTGCCAATAACTTATTATTTGATAGTTGCATGTCAACCATTTTATTTCCTTTAACTCTATTTAGTTTAATCATTAAAGAAGTAGAAATCATATTTAAAATAAGTTTTTGTGCAGTACCAGACTTCATTCTTGTACTTCCTGTTACAAACTCAGGACCAACAATAACTTCTACAGGATGGTTTGAAACAGAAGCAATAGGAGATGCGCTGTTGCATACAATACATCCAGTTATGATATTATTTTCTTGACAACTTCTAAGAGCTCCAAAAACATAAGGAGTTGTTCCTGATGCAGCCACACCAATAACAATATCATTAGAGTTTACATTATATTCCAATAAATCTGACCAACCCAAATCAAAATTATCTTCAGCAAATTCAACTGCTTTCCTAATTGCACTATCTCCTCCAGCTATTAATCCTATTACCATGCTATCAGGTACACCAAAAGTAGGAGGACATTCAGATGCATCAACAATGGCTAATCTTCCAGATGTGCCGGCACCAACATAAAATAATCTACCGCCAGAGCTAACTTTATCAACGGCTATGTTAACTAATTTTTCGATTTGAGGTATGGTTTTCTCTACAGAGTGAGCTACCGTTTTATCTTCTGCATTTATACTTGCTAATAATTTTTTAACGGACATTTTTTCTAATCCGTCATATAATGAATCGGATTCAGTAATTTTTTTCATTTAGTATATTGAAGGAAAATTTACTGGATCAACTTCATGCATTATTGAGTAAGCTTTTTCAAACACATCCTCAGAAGAAGGTTTGGTAAAGTAATCTCCGTCCTTTCCGTAAGGGGGTCTATGCTCTTTAGCTGGTAAAGTATGAGGTTCGGAGTCTAAAAAATTATAAGCGCCTTGTTCTTCGACTATCTTTTGTAATATATATGCAGAAGCACCACCTGGAACATCTTCATCTATAACCAATAATCGATTAGTTTTTTTAATGCTTTCAACAATATCATGAGATAAATCAAAAGGAACTAAAGTTTGTATGTCAATAACTTCTGCACTAATTCCTGCGTTTTCCAATTTTTCTGCTGCATCCATAACTACTCTCCATGTACTTCCATAAGAAACCAATGTTATATCCGATCCATTTTTAGTGATTTCAACTTTTCCCAATGGAACTCTAAAGTCTCCAATATTATTTGGTAGTGGCTCTTTAATTCTGTAGCCATTTAAACACTCAATAATCATTGCAGGGTCGTTTGACTGCATCAATGTATTATAAAATCCAGCAGCGCGTGTCATATCTCTAGGCACACATAGATAAATACCTCTTGTTCCATTAATCAACATACCCATTTGTGAACCAGAGTGCCATATACCTTCTAATCTATGTCCCCTTGTTCTAATAATCAAAGGTGTAATTTGGCCACCATGTGTTCTATAATATAATGATGAAATATCATCAACCATGGGTTGAAATCCATAAATAACGTAATCTAAATATTGCATTTCAGCAATTGGCTTCAGTCCTCTTAGAGACAATCCTATTCCTTGACCAATAATAGTTGCTTCTCTAATTCCAGTGTCAGCAACCCTAATTTCTCCAAATTTTTCTTGCAAACCCTCGCAACCTTGATTCACACCACCAATTTTACCAACGTCTTCACCAAATATCATTGCTTCAGGAATTGCATCAAACATATGATGGAAATTATCTCTTAGAATAATTCTACCATCAACTAACTTTGTGTCATCATCGTAGCTTGGCTTAACTTCTCTTACATTTAATGCAGAAGTTTCAGTTTCGTTATATAATTTAGTGTTATATCTTTGAAAGTTTTCATTATTCATTTTGTTTATAAAATTACGTAGCTGAGATTTTTCTGCAATATCTTTGTGGACAATCATTGATAATAAATTTCTCGCTTTACTTAGAAAGTCTCTTCTAAAAATACCAAAATTTGCTGACTGATTTAAGTCATTAATCCATGTAGAAATTTCAGGAATATTTACCTGAGCAGAAATAGAATTAAAAATAGCTTTCAATTCACTCCATTCTTCCTTAATTGGTTTTTGATATTCAGCCCAGGCTTCTTTTTTTTGCTGTTTTACTGATTCTATTGCTTCCTTATCGATTTTATCTAGTTCTTCAACGCTAGCAATTTGAGTTTCAATGATCCATTCTTTAAATTTTTTAATACAATCAAAATCTTTTTCAAACTGTAAACGCTCCTTACTTTTATACCTTTCATGCGAGCCTGAAGTAGAGTGACCGGTTGGCTGTGTCATTTCAATAACATGAATTATAGATGGTATATGATTTTCTCTTGCTAATTTTTCTGCTTTTTCGTATGCAGATACTAATGCAGGGTAGTCCCATCCTTTTACTTTAACAATATCAAAACCTTCACCTTTGCTATCTTTTTTAAACCCAGACAACACTTCAGAGACATCAGATTTTGTCATTTGTATGTCATTTGAAACAGAAATTCCATATCCGTCATCCCAGATTGAAATGATTGCTGGTACTTGTAAGACACCAATTGCATTAACAGCTTCAAAAAAATGACCTTCTGCACAAGAGGAATTTCCAATTGTAGCAAAAATAACTTCATTACCATTGTTAGTGAAACCAGGGTTTCTTTTTGCTAACTCAGGTATAGATCTATAAACTTGTGATGCTTGAGCTAGCCCAACTAGTCGAGGAAATTGAGATGCAAGGCATGCCATATCTGAAGTTGAATTTTTTTGCTTCATTAAATTTTTCCAACTACCATCTTCATTTAAAAATCTAGTTCCAAAGTGATTCATCATCTGCCTTGATCCTGAACTTGGTTCTCTGTCTAATTCTGGGTCACCATAAAGTGCTGAAAACATATGTTTAGGTGAGTACTGTCCTAACGCAGTCATCATAGCTTGGTCTCTATAATAACCAGCTCTAAAATCGCCATCTCTAAATACTTTAGTAAGTGCAATTTGTGCCAACTCTTTTCCATCACCAAAAATACCGAAGCTACCTTTTCCAGATAATACATCTCGTCTTCCTTGTGCACTACTTTCTCTAACTTCAGAAGCTAATCTGTAATCTGATAATACACTTTCTTTAAATTGATTTTTTGTAATCTTATTCTTTGTTTTAGCAGTAGTTTTAGTCATGAGCAAAAAATTTATTTGTACGGACAAAATTAGTTAAATTTTACAATTTCTCATCAAATTTTTAAATATTGAAAAATAAAAAGTAATTTTATTATTATTTTGGAAAAGATTTCTATTTTTGCAGGCCTCAATAATGAGGAATAATCACAGAGATGGTTTAACCAAATTTAAAAAAAATGGCAACAAGAATAAGATTATCAAGACACGGAAGAAAAAAGTATGCATTTTACCACATAGTAGTAGCAGACACCAAAGCTCCTAGAGATGGTAGATTTATCGAGAAACTCGGGACATATAACCCAAACACAAATCCTGCAACAATTGAAATAAATTTTGAAAGTGCGGTAAGCTGGCTTCTTAAAGGTGCACAGCCTTCAGATACTGCAAGAGCAATTTTGTCATATAAAGGAGTAATGATGAAAAAACATTTACTTGTTGGTGTTTCCAAAGGTGCATTTAATGAGGAAGAAGCTGAAAAAAGATTCTCAGAGTGGCTTGAAAGTAAAGAAAATAAAATTTCAGACAAAAAACAAAAATTAGTAAAAGCAGCTGAAGATGCTGAAAAAGCATCAATACAAGCAGAAAAAGAAAAAAATGAAGAAAGAGCTGCTGCCATAGCAAACAAAAATTCTAACGAAAAAACTGAGGAGACTACTCAAAAAGAAAATACTGTTGAGGAAAATAAAGAAGAAGCTCCTGCTAAAGAAACTAAAGAAGAAGCTCCTGCTGAAGAAAATAAAGAAGAAGCTCCTGCTGAAGACAAAAAAGAAGAAGCTCCTGCTGAAGACAAAAAAGAAGAAGCTCCTGCTGAAGA
>MDTC01079737.1_pt1 | contig 15973 bp, 12 predicted proteins | sample 811181 | NCBI WGS metagenome assembly MDTC01 (sample SAMN05326644, study PRJNA326480) | marine metagenome | isolation source: seawater | place: Pacific Ocean: North | collected 2011
CTATTGGCTGGGCACAAGAAATAATTGGGGCTTAAAAGCTTTCCAATTTTTTATTGCATTGTATGTAGTGTATTTGACAGCATTTCATATTCTGCCTGATTCCTATTTTCGGATTAGCTATCATGCAATTCTTGTCGCCCTCGCAGGTTTTCTCTTTCTCACTGTTGCAGAGCTCCGCTGGAATCAGCATCGAGTCAAAATCAGTCGCACTTCTTTGCTGCTAGCCCTAGCAGGATTAGGGATTCACACCCTTATCGATGGTGCTGCTTTGGTTCCTAATGCTCTCCATCAAATTCACGACCAGTTAGAGTCGACTGGGCATACTCACTCTCACTCTTTCTTGCCGGGATCAGAAAATAACCTAGGAATGGCGGTGTTACTTCATCGACTTCCCGTTTGCCTAATGATATGGGGTTTTCTATTCCCCAAATTTGGATTAGGCAAGACTCTCGGGGTTTATGGGTTGATTTCCATCATGACCATTGCAGGATTCTTTTGGGGCCAATGGCTGCTTAATTTATTTTCTGATGATGCATTCCTTGCTTTATTCGAAGCTTTTGTGGCCGGCGCACTGCTTCACGTCGTAGCGGAGCCTTGGATACATAAAGCTCGTCCAAGAAAAGTCAGTAAAGATAATAATCAACAGGAAGCAGCATAGTTGTAGCTGAAAAATTTTACCCATTAGGTTGTTCTAAAAACATCATCTCTTGTTTTATCTACCAATCCTCATCAAAAAAACCGCTACCCAGCTCACCAGCTTCAAACAACAGATAAATTGATCTAAATGTTGAACCTATAATCATCCAAGGTTGATTATTTATCTATATAAAATAGAATATACAGGAATAGGCAGAAGACATTCATAAATAGGAGTCTTTATTATGTTTAAGATCAATAATCTAGGTGGAAACCTGATTATATCTGTTATGGTTTTTTGTACCTTTGGCTGCAATGAAAAAAAATCAGAGGAAGAAGCTGTAGCAACTAACGAATTGGCAGCCGCTTATCCAGGCGGATTAGCTGTTTCATTTTTTCCACAAGATTCGGGAAACTCACTTACTCTGGATGCCTCTAAAATAAAAACTGTAGCCGCCAAGAAAAAAGAGGCTGAAAACCTCATCAATGGGACAGCAGCCAGTTGTTTACCGACAATTTTTAGTGAATCCCGCACCAAACCCAATGTCACATGCTATGAATTCGACCAAGAAATGCTCTATGGCACTAACCCTTCAAATCAGACTTATGGAACCCGGGATGGTAAAAATACTGGCACTGATGAAGCCTGTTTGGTTGCCTTTGCCCGGTCACAAGTAATGTCGGTCGAAGATATTCTAGATAAAACCCTGGGTCTTGTGCAAGGGATGATGTGCCAAGCTAAAAAGGATGGCACAGCCTCTGAATTGCCAGCAGTGGGCGAAACCATCGATTTAAAGACGGCGTTAAACACAGCTATGGGTACACAAGTAAGTTCCGTCACGGCGGCATCCATTAAGCGTCTGGCAGATCAAAACGATCGTCCAGTTTATCGTACAGATATAACAACAACCAAAGACTCTGAAACCCGTGAACTTCATATGGTTCATTCTCCAGGGTCAGCATCAGACAATACTATTTATGATGGTCTGGTGTGGAGTAAAATTACCGGTTTCAATGATCCTTTCGGTGACGGCGGCGGCGGTAGCCAACCGACTGACCCTTATTTCAGTATTCGCTATAGCCAGACAAAAAACGACTCTGGTGCTTATACTATGCAAGCTGAGCTAATGCGGGCCAATATCGATTCACAGTTGGCAACAAATGCATTTGTAAATGGGGTTCTTGATTTAAATGTAGGGGCCGATTTTACGGTTAGCGAAGACAATAATAACTATGGCAGATACAAAAAGCCAGATGGTAGTTACTATAGTCAAGATAATGATGCCGTCGCAGGTATAACCTATATCGCTTTTAATTTAAACCCAGCAACCAATGCAGGTACCCTTTCTTACTGGCAAAACCCCGGCGGAAGTTACTCGGAAAATGCCCGTGGGATGGTCTTTGCGTTGGCTGCCGATTCATACTCCTCAGCTTTATCAGGTTGCGGCACCTCAGGTGCTCTTAGTGGCTCAGCAAGTAATGCTATGAGCATCCGAAAAGGGAAAAAAGGAGGTTCTGTTTTTACTCCCGGCGGCTTTTATCATCCTGCTCTCCAAAAAGAACAAACCTCTGGTCCCGCCGGCACCTGCACAGATGCCAGCGCCACCGATGACATTGGGACTTATTACAGCAGATCAGGCTGCTACCCCAATAGCGTGACCATTAAATGGTATATACCAAACAGCACTGACCTGGATGCGACTCTTCTTTCTACCTGGACAACGAAGCAAATGGGATCAGTGATTTCTCGACAATGCGTGAAGCAAGCCAGCACCAGTGGCAGTTATGCTCTAGACAGCATGCCTGCTGCTGGTTTCGAACTGCTTGATCCCTCAGCAGGAGCTACCTCCGACAAGACAATCAGCGCCCCTGTTTTAAGCAGCCTGGTGAGTTTTACCGTGGAATAAGTGTTCCCTTGATATAGAATAATCTTCTGAGGGTCTATCACTCTGTATAGACCCTCAACGTTTGCCTTATTAATAAATAGAGTAGACTGGGATATTGTGAACAATTTCACCCAAAGACTTTCTTCTCCGTTTTACCAAGAACTAAAACAACCACAGTTATCAACCTATAACCATTTGATATAATTTACTTATAGTAGATCGAGTGCTATAAACATGTCTACTCTATCTGTAAAAACTCAAAATCCAAATAAATACAGATGGTTAAAGACAAACCATGATGTCTCGACTAGAAACCCTTGCCTACTAGCAGCCTTTTACGAATGATATTAAATACTCATGCCTCAATCAGGCTGGCCCTATAATTGCATGATAAAAAAAAGTCACAAAAAAAGTCACCGAGTCTAACCATAAATAAGCATGGAGTCTAAGATGCACCCTTGGCCACTTACTATTTTACTAGCCTATACTCTGCTTGCCTGTGAGATGAAAAAAGAGGACTCGACAAGTAGTAGCGGCGAAGATACCACAATCTACCAAACCATCGACGGCCCTACCCCCATTGAGTTCGCATGGAACGAAGGGGAACCAAACATAGAACTGAATTATCCGGATAATGCTCCTCCTGAATTTCCGGGAACGACTAGCATCAAGGCTGTTCCATTGACAGAAACCTGCCTTCAAGACAGTTCATGCTTCCTGGCACTGGAAAGGGAATATTGGCAATACATTGCCAGAGCCGATGTAGATGGTATGAATGAATGGATCCTACGGGTCAAACCGGAACTGCCCAATATAAAAAACCTCGAACATCAAGGGCGCCTCAGCATGCTAACTGCCTTTGGTCATGTGCAATGGTCTAGACGGACAGACAACGTCTATATGGGAATCCCTGATTTATTGCATGCCAAAACCCTGGTAGAATCATCTCTATCATTGCTACCTCACTCCACAAGTGCCCAGTCTTTAAATTTATTCATTGATGGTTTTCAGAGCTTCGGCTTTAAACAAATTCCTGCTGCCGAGGCCGCTATTGAAAAACTAACTTCCATGATGACGACCTATGGGGACAAGGGCAGCGAAGGCCCCGATGTAGCAGCGTTCGCATTGGTTTATACTACGGATATTGCGAAAGTGAAACGTGGTATCGAAATGTTAAAGGGCTGTCCTTTGTTCTGTTATCGAACTACCAGCCTTGCTCCTTTCAAAAAAATCGTTAACCTAATGGTTCTAGCAGAAGGCTACAGCTTCCTCATTGATAAGGATGCATCATCAGCGAAGACGCAACATCAACAAAATCTCGATGCCACCTTAGCCGAGATGCGTGACCTGGCTGAAGAACAAGATTGGCCCTATATCAATCAACTAACCGAAATTGAAAATAAGTTAAAGGATTCTTCAAGTGAACTCCGCACTGGCTGGCGGGAAACCTTCCCACTTGGTGAAGTACGCTTACCGCTGGGTCCATCTCAAGGTCGCTATGCTTGCGCCTTTTGTCATGTTGGTGGATCCGTGCCTGAACACTATTACGATTAAACCTAAAAAAATACATCATTAGGTAATACCCTATCAATGCAAACTACGCTCTGCCCTAAGCGATTTCACTGCTTAGCCTTTGGCTGTTTTTGTATTTTTATGACATCACATCAACAAGCTAAAAGAGAATACCTGATACTCAAGCGGCTGTAATTTTTAAAATAAGTAACTTTATTTAATATAGCGATTTTTTCGCCGATAGCGACCAATGGTTTGTACGAGTTGCTTCAAGAAACCGACCTGCAATGGGTGTGAGGTGATAGGGAAAACAAAATATGGGACTATTGAGAAGTTTTTTACGCCATTTTTATTTATTCATATTGGTATCACTGATTCTGATGTCAGCAGCATGCCAATCAGACGACTTTACCGATAATCGCAGCTACCAGCCCCCTTCCGATAGCTCAAGAAACACCGATGACGATGCTGATGCCGATGCCGATGATGGTGATGAAGATGATGACGCCCAGCCAACCGAGGAAGAAGAACCGACAGGTCCAACACCAGCAGAGTTATTGCAAATTAGCGCTATTGAGGAGGGGAAAGCCGATGGTAAAGTTTTCTACGATGGCTGCGTGGCCGCCTGCCATACAGCGAATCCTGCTAGTGATCCCAACATCGGCCTCAAGAACGTCAACTCTATTGCTCTGGCTATGTCAGTAACTCATTTCAACAACATCATTGATGCAGATGATCAAAAAACCGTGAAATCCTATGTTTATGGCATGTTAAACTTTAATGATGCGATAGAGAACTTATACCCCATCACAGACTTTGATTAACAATATTTGTTAAGTAAACAACACAAACTATGCTATCTAAAAAGCAAGAATCAGGGATTCGACAATTCAAATAACTATAAAACACCATTGAATGATGATTGCATCTTCTTAGGGAACATCAACATAGGACAACTGATAAGATAACGAAAAATCACTATGCATGCAGTCATTATCATCATTATCACCAGTAGTCACCAGTCCAAAATTCCAAACATCTCTGCCTGAGTACTTTGCTGCAATGGCGGCAAAGTCTTCAGGAAAAAACTCTACCTTCATGACCCCATTTGTATCAGTTTCAGGCAGCTCACAGTCACCGGCGGTAGTGCCAAGGCAATATGGATCAGTAGCAAAACTATCTACGGCCATACCCCTGACTCGATCAAAATCCCAAATATAAGCATCGCCTTCGGTCTCGAGAGCAGAGAAATAAGACTGATTGCTACTTAATACAATAGTATCTTCTACAGTTAATAATAAAAGGTCATCATAGGTTAAAACCGCACTCTGGGTGGTAAGATTGATACCACAGACCACAGACCGATTCGACGGTACTGTCAATTGAGTTTTTTGCTCTATCACCGCCTGAATATGACCATTACGCCGCTCAAGATTAATACCATTGTCAAAATCACAGCTGTCAGTTGCTGGAAATGATAATGTTTCTGCAACAGTGACTCGTGGATAGATGTTGCAGAAGTTCACAACATCCACCGGAGTGTATTCTGCATATTCGTGATCATTTTTATCCTCTAAATAAGCATCCGTAAGGTCACCCAAACTATCAGCAGCAGAAGAGGCCACCCTCTTTTTACCATTGGCAAACTTGGCATCTGGCTCACCGCATGAGGTTTGACCAAGCACAACCCCCAGAAAAGCCCAGCCAGCAGCTGTTCTAAGACACTTCATTTCTCCTCCTTAATCTCTATCTGCCCTCAATTCAGGCAAAGGAGTCCTCGGTTACTGCCCTCTGTAAAATGAACTTTTATCACATTTCCCAAATGAACTTTCTTTTTAACAATGTTTTCAATGGCATATAGCAGTGCCACAAGGCCGCCGAATAAGCCTTTGAAATCATGCCCCCTCTAAGCACCAATGCGTTCACTGATTTAAGGTTAGAACTAACGATTACAGAAGGTTACCCGAAAAATGGTGGTCCGTGATCTCCGCACCGTCAATATTGATATTGATTCTCAATATATTCCGTAGTACAAGTGCACCGCTAATTATAGTTCGGAGTGCAAATGAAATTACTCTTCTTCATATTACTAACCATTTTAAATAATATAGCTTTCTCCCAGCAGATCAGAGAAAAAGATCTCGCTGTGGTTCTAGATACCGCCATGGAAAGACCCATCAGATCGAATACTGTCTTAAACCGCGATAGTCTGATGCCGGAACGTTGGTACCAGAGTGTCCTCAGAGCCTATCTGCAAACTCCTGTTGGGGATGCTCTGCGAGATGAAAATCGGTATAGCGAATGGCAGTTAGTATCGATGCGCATTGTTCCATGCAAACCCATGATAAGATCCACCAGACACAACCCTGAAGTCAACTGCTGGCCCGAAGTCAGGCTAGTGTTGCAGCCTATTGTCGACCGTCTAAGAACCAATCGTGGTTTTATTGAGAATTTCGCCGACGACAGAGCAGTGCACATGCTCTATGATGTTCCTGCTCAACTGTTAGGTCCAGAGGCAGAAGAACTTTCGGCCCTTAAGACGAAACTAGCCTCGACTATTGCAAACTTCACCGGAGCGAATATTTCCGCATTTACTACTAATGAGCAAAGTCGTTTTATATTCCTACGCAATAAGTTAACCAGCATCCTCATGAACGATACCATTCAGCTCAGAACAGGTAACATTCCAGATAATGAGTATGCCGGCCACGGTATAAGACCTGAATTGCTATTTTTGAACTCGCAAGAAAGCTTCCGTTCAAAACTCATCTTTTTCTTAGCCAGATATAGCTTTGCTGCAAACTTGAAGGCCTTTACTAGCTTTTCGCTTCCGCGTGGCAGGGCGCCAGCTAGCATCGACGACTGGATTTTTCTGGCATTTTCGCCCACTCGGTCTGGCGATATCACATCTTCTAATGTTTCGATTTTTGATATGAACAACGGCCGGAGGCTGATCGAATTACCATCTGCAACCAGAGGAACCATGCGCAGAGACTCTGACCTGTTTTACGATATCGATGTGGAAGACACAGCATTTCTGCCGTTAAAGAAGCAGGTCTTCCTTTTCAATACGGAAGAATACCGAGATGCCGTCCAAAACATCAATGACCCCCATATGATAGGGGTGAACAACACCAGTTGCGCTTCATGCCATCGGTTAAATAGCCCCCGTTTCAACTTTCATAATCTATCGAAGTTGGGCAATGATGATGTCAATGTATCTCGTCGAGTGGTGAATGATGTTGATTATGATCTCGAATGGCTCATCGATGAATTTAACGGATCAAACTGATCGCTATTTTTTGAAGTGCCTTAGGGCGAAAAGAGAAAGACCTACATCTCCTTCCCTCATTCGTCCTTTGCAGTAAAAGATCAAGACCGCTGAATCATTTGCTCAACCACGGTTTGGCCCCCTTATCTTTTGAACCACAAACAGTAAGACCTCTTTGCACGGCTGGCCGTTGCTGTATATTTTCACTCCAGGCGACAGCATTACGATATTGACTCACATCGAGAAACTCATTGGCTTTAATACCTGACTCATGAGGATAGCCCCGCATCATTTGGTAAAACCAAGGGAAAACCATAATATCTGCCAAGGAATATTGATCTCCAACTAAGTATTTGCGCCCTGCCAAATGCTTATCTAACACATCACAAAGCCGCTGAACTTCCATCCCATAGCGCGCTGACCCATAATCCCGGGTCTCACACTTATCCTTAGGAGCATAGACAAAAAAGTGACCGAACTGACCACTCATAGGTCCCTGAGAACCCATCTGCCAAAAAACCCAATTCATAATGCTAGGTTTATCTCCAGGAGTTTGCCCCAGAAATTTGTCATATTTCTCAGCAAAATAAAGACAAATAGAACCACTTTCAAATAAGTTTATTGATTGACCTTCAGGACCTTGCTGATCAACACATGCCGGAATCCGACTGTTGGGATTCACATCAACAAAGCCAGAGAGAAACTGATCTCCCTGACCTATATTGATAAGATGTGCGTCATAGGAAAAATCACAACCTGCTTCTTCCAATTCTTCAAATAAAATAGAAACCTTGATCCCATTAGGAGTCGCCAGAGAGTATAACTGAACAGGCGCATCGCCTTCAGGAAGCTTACCTTCAGTGCGAGCACCGGCTGTAGGTCGATTGATGCCAGAAAACTGGTTGCCGCTGGTTGCTTCGTATAGATCCTGAATAGTAGCTGGTGGCTGCCATCCCACGACCTTGTTATCTGCTTCAGACATTTTTAGCCCCCTCATCTTTGGCGTGAACATTCATGTTGCCTTTCAGTGCATAAAAGACATTGATCCCTTTTATAATCTATCCTGGATAAAGTAAAGCACGAGACACGCCACAAAATTAGGCAGAACTTATATCTACTATATTTACTGAGGTTTTATACCCTGAGCCCTAGGGCATATCATAAGACCAAAGCTGCTTACTTTGTAACTATGAAAAAAATTTAACTATCGTAGGAGACTTGATTAGAATCATCCATGCCATTAGGGAAAAAGAGATAATCAAATAGGTCAGCAATAAAACGACTCAAATCGAGTTCATCACATCCATCATCAATTCCTTCAAGCGCCTGGTAGAGACTATGCCCCCGCTGCATCTGCTGAATCAATGAAGAGTATACGGGCGCAACTCCCATAAAAATGGGTTCAACCGGAGATAGCTTTTTAAACAAAAGACCTCTGCCAGCGACAGTAACACTGCATTCACTGCTAATTAAGTCATAAAAGTCGGTTTCTGATTCTGCTGGTGCAATATATTGCACATCAGGCCGTATAAAAATATGTTGCAGGTCGGTACCTGCGGGAATAGTAGCAACCGTTTCCTCATCAGCTGTGTAGTGCATATAGGCATGCAATTCCCATAAGCACCTGGCATCATCTGCTAATGATAATTGAGTCTTGTGTTCTCTCCGACAAAAATCGGCAAAATCAGAAAATACAACTTCAATCACCTCATGCCGATGGGGAGTTTGAGACAAAAATTGTGAAACCAACCCTTCGACGATCGATTTGCTATACTTTTGACAAAGCTGGTCATATAAAGTCTCAGTACCTAAAGTAATCAGGCGAGCAAAATAATCAGATCTATATACATCGATCATATCTTGATTTACTAATAGCTCGGCACTGTCATGATCAAGTGAAACCAGAGCCTCATAAGGAAGCTCCGGATGAGACTGAATGATATCTATCAGATAATTTTGTAGCGATATTAACTCTTGAGGCACTTTCAACGGCGGGTGCAATTGACTGTCCATCCCAGTCCTCCCATGTTGCAGACAACGGTTCGTGATCATCTCTTTCCAGAACAATAGGTGCTGCCCCAGAAAGGGATATAGCCTTATTTAATAACTGCCATACCTCAGGCTTGATTTTACCACTATGGGTATCATACAGAAAACCTTCTGCATCCATATGAGCAGCAATATGATACTGGTTAACACAACCGGGCTTCAATTTAGCAATTTCAGCAACAGGGTCGCTGCCTTCATTACTGCAGGTGACATAAAGATTATTCACATCCATTAATAGTCCTGCTCCCGTTCCTTCAATCAACTCCATAATGAATGAAACTTCAGACATCTCATTATTTTTATACTGGAGGTAGCGGGGGATGTTTTCTAAGGTAAACGGATGATCCAGCTCATCCTGTAACCATAATAGACGAGAGCGAAGGGACTTTAGGTATTTTGGATCCCTGGGCAAAGGGATTAAACTATGACTATGCTTTCCACCAATCGCCGAAAAACTTAAATGATCAGAAACAACCGAAGGTTTAACTCGTTTAATCAGTTTTTTTAGGCGCTGAATATAATTTCTATCGATCGGATCGGCTGACCCAAAGTTTAAAGAAACGCCATGCAACACCAGAGGAAAACGCTCAACTAACTGATCCAGATAATAAAGAGCGGGACCACCATTATGATAGAGGTAATTTTCTGAAATAGCCTCCAAAGTGCATTTACCGGGGGGAGTATCAAACAACCAGGACTCATAATGGTGTGGCCGCAGACCAACCCCCCAGAAATTTTTTAATGAAAAACTCATGATTCCTGGATCACCAGTTTGCCTTTGACTTTCTTAAAAATAAAACCACCTGCCTTAAAGCATTCCGCATCAGTCTTTTTCGGAATCCAGGCTAGATGATTAGGAGCACCACAAGCATTATTGCCCTTACACTCAATAGCAACGGACTTTTTATACTTCCCTTTATACTTATCCTGAGTCAACTTAATCTGCTCATCAGAAACCACACAGGCTCCTTTGCCAGAACATCCATTGGCACCAAAACACTCAATCTTTTTCTTTTTCGATGGCGCTGCTTCAGCTTCTGAGCTAGCCACCTGCGCCCCTAGAGCAATACCTGCTGCTGCGGCGGCCAAAAGAGATTTCTTCATAAAACTCCCTTCGAGTTGGATATAATGGAACATAGTTAATTCATGAGCACCAAACTTTGCTAACATCATATCTGCTAATCATCTGTTTTCAAACAGAAAAGTCACATACATTGAATAATAATTTTCCGGAACTTAGTTTTTGCTACCGATACCCGAAAACCCTACGGGAGGTATTGTGACAAGATCGAAAATCCAAAAAATTATTCTTATCGCAGTGGGTGTTCTGAGTTTAGCCTTGGTGCTGATAGGCTCTAGCCTGGTGATCCATTACTTGACGAGCCAAAAATCAGAACTATTTCAAGCTCAAACCGGTGTTATTCATGATAACCTCAACAAAGTTTCGAACCGGGTTAATATCAACGCAACGTCTCTTGGTTCAATCCTGACCATTATGCCTAAGGTTGATCAGGAACAATTCGCCAGACTGGTCGATAAAGTTATCGCCCACGAGCCTTACTTAGAATCTTTGGTTTATTATAAAAAAATAGATCATGCCGAACGTAAAAGTTGTGAAGATGTTTATCCAGAAGGTATTCTGGCTACTTCCAGCACAGATCCCGATGAAGTAATCGCCTCAACCAAAGCTGATTACTACCTCGTATCCCATGCTGCCAACTCCAGTCATGTGGAAAACATATATCTTGGCTGGGACCTTTTAAGTGATAAAAGTATCGGCAACCCTGCTCGTGAAGCCATCAAGACCAATAAAATCATCGTCACCAGCCCTTACCTGCTAGACGAAGGCGATTCAGCCGTGGAGGTCTTAATCCCAATCGAATCGGAAAATGAAGTTACAGGCATCCTAAGTATGACTCTCAATATTTCGATGTTTCTGGGACAAAAAAGCCTGCGTCAAGGATTTAAAACGTCTGTGTGGGTCCCCCTTCGAGGCACACTCGACCTAAAGAATGTATTGACTTCCAATATGACCACATCTTCTGAATTATTCTACTGCATCACGATGCTCAATCGTATCACCAGCATCGACCTGTTTGGCAATCAATTGGAGTTTCGCTTTGAGCAACCAGTATACCTCGGGGATTTCAACTCATCTATCCTCATTTCATGCTTGTTACTGGGCTTAAGCATGATTATATTTAGCTTGTATCTCAGCATTACCCTAGAAAAACTTTTCAACACTGAACAGTCCCGAAGGCATAGCTACAAGCAACTACAAAAAGTCTTTTACCCTCATCAGCTAACCGCTATGGAACGTGGCAGTGAGCTAGAAATGACCATGCCAGTAGGAGGTGAGGAAACCTGTGTCATATCGTTTGATATTGCCGGATCCAGCAAAATTAGAGCTGGTGGCGTCAAAGAATTCTTAAGAGATTTTTTCTCAACCTGCAATAATTTAATGATCAAAGATTATCAGGAAAATAATAATGTCACTGAAGTCGTTTCCAATGCTTTCAGAATTAAGGAAATGGGTGATGGACTGATTTGCTCAGTCGGTTTCCCTTATAAATCCATAAGCAATGACCCCTTCATGGATGCTCTAACCATGGCAGAACAATTTATCGCCAGCTTTAAGCAAAAGGTAGATGAGTTCGACTATCCCGGGGATATCTTTTGTGGCTGCGGTATCGCCCACGGCGCCATTGAAACATTTTTCCCCAAATCATCTCCGGTAGAATACGATATGTATGGACGAGGTATCGTCCTTGCCTGTCGCTATGAGGCAATGCGCAAAATAGTCCTGAAGAACAGAAACTTAAAAGGAAATATATTAATTTTGGCTGAGACTGTTTTTAATAGTATCGATAATGAAAGCAGGAAGAACTTTGAAAGATTTGACTTCAAGGAAAATAACTGCAGCGTCAGAGATGATGCTGAAGCTGAATGCCTCTACTACAAAATTACTTAGTTTGCTTTAAGATAAATCCAGCTAAGTAAAGACCAACAGCAAAATGCGCCATAAAAACACAGCCACAGAATGCTGCGTCGTCAATCAGCTGAAAAATCGCCACATTAGACCCTGAAGCTGCAGTATGATTGCGCAGACTAAAAAGCCAAGAGCCGGTCGAATCAATAGGCCGTCAAATATGTAGTCTTTCTAATCGAAAGTCATTTACTGTTTCTTCTATTGACTTCCTGACACGGTTGCATACATTCTACCGGGTGTTTTTAAGTGCTACAGAGAGTTAAAAGAGACATGCAAAATCAATCAAATACGATCTACAAAATCCGTTTTTTCGAAAACGATCAAAAAGAAACCCTAGAGGCGCAAGTTCGCATTGTGGAGCCCAGTGAATTCCCTGGCCTAGTGTGTTTCCGTGACTTTGTATTCAAAGATCAAACCAAACAGATTATTTTACCGACGGAAGATAAATCAAGTAAAAGGTTTAATCAGACCAAAGCCATGCACGTACCCTATCACAACATTCTGTATATCGAGGAAGTACAGGAAGAAAAAATCGACCTAAATAAACTACCCTTCCTAAAGAAACTGCCTGAACAGGAAAGCACAGAAGATCAAACCCACTAATGACCTGTTGTCAATTTAAGCTTAATCCCCAACAGATTAAGGGCAGAGGAAACGACTAACTGCCACATATGCCTGATGTAGGCACATGCACATGCAAAGTCGAGGCTATCAATTAATGACTATGACCGTGGGATATTTCGTCTTCAGTGGCCGCCCTTACTTCTACCACATCACCTTCGAAATGGAGGGTGGCACCGGCTAGCGGGTGATTCCCATCCAGCGTGATCTCGCTGTCTGTCATTTCTGTAACAACTAAGTTTACTGTCTGGCCATCACTGGACTGAGCCTGAACAGCAGCTCCTACGGCTAAACCTTCCAGATGAGATAGATCTGCAGCTGGAACCTTCTGGATCATATCCTCGCTCCGCTCTCCGTAACCTTGCTCAGGATCCACTGATACCTTAAATTTCTCTCCAGCGGCCTTACCAGCCAATTCATTTTCCAGCCCAGGAATGATCATACCGGCACCAAAAAGGAACTGAAGGGGCTCCCGACCTTCTGAAGTATCAATCACTTCTCCGCTGTCGCCTTTAAGGGTATAGTTAATGCTCACAACGGTATTATCAGTAATATTCAAAGCAACGTTCCTTTATGTTTGGTCTGTCATCCAAAATTATGGGCCTAGGCAAGCCAATATTGGCGCACATAGGGGGCACGAAGACCCTCGAACTATCAACATATCCGCTTAGGAAGATAAAGTACAATAGGATTCATCTAATTTTTGCAAAACCGAGAAATGGCTGAGCCCAAACTAACATCTAGAACAGATAACTTTGCACCGCTTTACTCACTATGTCTCTGAGACAAAGTCGATTAAAAATATTTCCGTAAACCATTCATTTAAAGCAATAAAACATCATCAAAATTGTCCGCTGGATGAACCAAATTGGTCTCAGCCTCAAGTGAAATAGCCTAATTTAATTTGACTATTTCACCCTAAACAGTAACTTGTAAAGAAAGAGCTCATGCATATACATAAGATGGAGTGTTTAAGGTGGATGGGAAAAAAAACATGTATCTTCCCCATGTTGATGGATTAAGGGCCATTGCTGTCCTGCTGGTCGTTTTTTATCACTTTGACCTTCTCTTTACCGGCGGTTTCATTGGGGTCGATATCTTCTTTGTCATTAGCGGCTACCTTATCACTAGACTCATCAAACACGAATTATCGAATCAAAGTTTCTCTTACAAAAATTTCTATCTTCGTCGCTTCAGAAGACTAGCACCAGCCATGGTTTTTACAGTATTGCTGGTACTCATCGCCTCGGCAATATGTTTCCGCCCCCAGGAGTTTCAAAGACAAGGAGGCGCCATAGCCAGTGCTTTATTTTTTGTCTCCAATTTTTACTTTTGGCGTGAATCAGGATACTTTGACACTGAAGTCGGCTTTAAACCGTTACAGCATTTTTGGTCGCTCAGCGTTGAAGAACAATTTTACTTTATCTGGCCAGTGTTGATTATTTACCTGCTAAAGAAACAATTTGGGGGTATGTCTCTATTTGTCAGTGCACTGATCAGCTTAGTCCTCTGCCAATCCGCTCTTGAAATGGATCCAAGCGCCGCTTTTTACCTAATGCCACTCAGGTTCTATGAATTCGCCATCGGCGGTCTACTTGTCTGGAGTCATAACAACAACAAGGAAACGACAAGAACAACAGAATATTTGTGGCTAACAGGCTTGGCAATCATTATCTATTGCGGTCTATCTTACACCCCAGACGATTTCCCTGGTATGAAGGCTCTATTACCGTGTATCGGCACAGCCATGGTGATCTATGGGGGGCACTCCAAAAATGCTGGTTACATCCTAAAAAATAAGCTTATGGTAGGCATCGGTCTTATCAGCTATTCACTGTATTTAATCCACTGGCCGGTCTATGTCTTTGTCAGATATTATCAAGTAGACAACTTAAGCTTGGGTATGAAAAGCTTCCTCATCGCATTCTCTATCATCGCTGCAGTCATCATGTATTTTTTTATCGAAACGCCCTTCCGAAAAGTACGCGGATACCAAGAACAGAGACTACCAATAAAACTGATCGCAACTTTTTCAATGATAACTTTAATCATCAGTAGCCTCGGCATCCACAGCTATTATACGGGAGGCTGGCCATGGCGGATCAGTATGGCCAATCCTATTGCTGAAAACTATAAGAAGTCTTTTTTCACTGACTGGAATTGTTCTCAGCGTGACGGTCAATCATTTGGCCATTGTTCCAATGGCAAAATCGAAGTGGGTGCTATCGGCGATAGTCATTTATGGTCAGCTTACCACTTTCTTAATAAACTAAGTGCTGATTCTTATACAACGTTCAAAATGCACCATCATATTGACTGCCGGCCGGGGGATGATTGCACAGATCATGATCAGAAAAGCCTGGATGAAATGCCTTACGAAAAGATCTTACTCGTATCAAATTGGATGAATGTGTTATCAAATTCAGGTTTCGACGCAGAGCACCCTAGGGTTCAACAGTTTTTCCGGGAACTATCGACGATTATCGATCGTTTCGCTCAACGGAAGCAACAGGTTTGGATCTACGGTGTTATGCCTAGCTATGAAATCGGTTTGGAAGCATGCTTCGACCGCCCCATTTTCACCCCCGAGGGCTGCCATTACCGGAAGCCCAAAACTTTTGAACAACAGCTTGCTTTCAATCAAGCCTTAAAAAAAATGGTTCTAAGTAAAAATGGACGCTACTTCGACATTTTTGACCTACTTTGCAATCAGGAAGGATTATGTCAAATAGCTCACAATTCCCGTCCTTTTTACTCTGACCAATGGCATCTCCACAAATTTAACTTCGGCGCCTTCGCTATCATGACTAAAAAAAGCAGCCTATTTGATGATATGTTTGACTCAAACCAGACTCCAAAGATACCGACGGAGCATAGAGACACCCCACACAACCAAATATCAGCAGATAACAACAGCCGGAAGCAGATCGTTCTTGAGATCAACGACAAGAACTACACCATCAAGGAATTGAGCGAAAAAATTTCCCAAAAGGTTATCAAATTGATGGA
>MDTC01235739.1_pt1 | contig 15971 bp, 7 predicted proteins | sample 811181 | NCBI WGS metagenome assembly MDTC01 (sample SAMN05326644, study PRJNA326480) | marine metagenome | isolation source: seawater | place: Pacific Ocean: North | collected 2011
GGATCCTATTTCTTTACTCGAAATCCAAGCCGCAGCTAAAAAAGAAGTAAAAAAAGCAGTAGATGAATTAAATAAATTTATAGTAAAACAAGTGGGTCCTTATCTTGATGCCGCCGAAACTTTTCTTATCAACCTAAGAAATACAGTATTAAAGCCCGCTGCTGTAATCCAAACTAAATTGTTTCCACTCGCATTTCAACTTATGTTATATTTTGGAATAGCAAAAGAAGAACAAGCAAGACAAGGATTACAAAAATGTCCTGATGGTGCTTTACTAGCAGAAGTAATTAAAAAAAGAAATTCCATAGTAAGACAAATAAACAATATATATGCTATTATTATAGCTAATACAGCTTTAGCATTTTTGTTTTTATATCTATCAAAATATTTAGTAGGAATAAGTAAGGTTATTAGTAATTTATCATTTCCAGTTTCTGTTCCTCCAGGTGCTGGTGTACCTTATGCTTTAATTAGCAAATTAGAAGGAGTACAAGACATACTAGAAAAACTCTCTGATGTAAATAAAGATCTTAAAAAGAATTTATTAATTGCTTTAATATTTCTTATTGTATCTTTAATTATAATATTAAGATATTTAAAAACAATAGATAATTTAATTAGAGAATGTAGTGATACTGCGGATTTAACTGCTATTAATGCCGAATTATTAGCACTACAAGAACAAGATACTAATCAAGGTGAACCTATACTTAATAATGTTAATGGGTTTGATCTATCAGTAGAAGTGGTAGACAAATACCAAGTTGGGGAATTACCTAGAAGACAAGCTATAGCAAAGAATGCAAAAGGAATTGTAATTTTAAGGGGTGAACCATCATTTGCGGCTGAAGATCAAATATTAATTGATGAGCTAGCATTTTATATTGTTCAAAATAACTTAAAAGCAGATTAATTTAATATTTATAACTAAACATTTATATAATGAAACTAAGTCAACTTAAATCAATTGTAAAAGAAGCCGTAAAAGAAGCGATTCAGGAAGAAATGAAGGATATTTTACTTGAAGCTGTACGTGTACCAAAAGCAACAGTACAGGAGACAGTTACACAAGAATCTCTTCCTAAAGCTGATAAAGCACAATTAAGAGAAAATATGATGAATGTACTAGGAAGCATGATGCCTGGTGCAGATGGTACTATAAAAGCAACAACTGCTGATGCACCATTACAAGTAAATGGGTTTGGTGATACAACTTCTCCTAATGGTAAATTACCTGAAGGAAATGTAAGTATGGATCAAATCATGGGTTTAATGAATAGTAAATAGTATTATGGCATTTGGAGCAGTACAAAAATTTCCTAATGATCTAAGACCTAGAATAGGTATAGGTGTTGATATCCCTTTTTCAGCGGGTAATGGGTTTACTCCAAATTATACTACACAAGAAGCTATAAAAAATAACCTAATTAATTTTTTCTTAACAGATCCAGGAGAAAGACCAGGTAATCCTCAGTTTGGGGGTGGTTTAAGAAGATTTATTTTTGAACAAATTTCAAAAGATAATCTTGGATTTTTAAAAGAAGATGTAGAAACAAAATTAAAAGAAGAATTTCCAAATATATTAGTACAACAACTTGATGTATTATCCAACCCAGATCAAAACCAAGTAACAGTACAGTTTTCTTATTCAGTAGAAAACACAAATATAGAGGATGAAGTAACATTAAATTTTAGCTAATGGCTATAAGAAGAAACATAAATTATATAACTAAGGACTTTAATGAGTTTAGAAATCAATTAATTAACTATTCTCAAACATATTTCCCTTCAGTGTATACAGATTTTACCCCATCATCCCCAGGTATGATGTTTATGGAACAAGCTGCCTATGTAGGTGATGTTTTATCCTTTTATTTAGATAACCAAGTACAAGAAAACTTTTTACAATATGCTAGGCAAAATGATAATTTATACGATCTAGCTTACATGTATGGTTATAAACCTAAAGTAACAGGTTTAGCAGAAACAGATATTGATTTCTTCCAACAAGTCCCAGCTAAATTAAGTGGTAGTACATATGTTCCTGACTATGATTATGCTTTATATATTAACTCAAATACACAAGTTACAACTACAGGAAATTCCACAATAACATTTACTATAGAAGAACCTATAGATTTTTCAGTTTCTAATTCTTTAGATACTACAGAAGTTTCTATTGCTTCTTTATCTGGAGGAGACCCACAATATTATCTACTTAAAAAAACACGTAAAGGATATTCAGGAAAAATAGTAAGTCAAACATTTTCAGTAGGAGCTCCTCAAGATTTTTTAACATTATTACTTGAAGATACTGATATAGCAGGAATAGTGGATGTAAAAGATAGTAACGGAGATCAATGGTATGAAGTTGATTATTTAGGACAAGATTTAGTTTATAACAGTATTAAAAATACTAATATAAATAGTCCTAATACTTACGAGGATACAGATACTCCGTTTATTTTACAAACCAAACAAGTGCAAAATAGATTTGCAACAAGATTTTTAAGCAACAACATATTACAATTACAATTTGGCTCTGGTAACCCAAGTGATACAACTGAAGAAGTTATTCCAAATTCTATGAATGTAGGATTAGGCTTACCATTTCAACAAAACAAATTAACAGCAGCTTATTCGCCTACTAATTTTATATTTACTAATACTTACGGAGTACCCCCAACTAACACTACATTAACAGTTAGATACTATAAAGGAGGGGGAGTTCAATCAAATGTATTATCTAATACTATAACAAATTTAGATACAAGCACAATTCAATTTAATAATGGTGGTTTAAATACATCTACAGCCCAGTATGTATTTGATTCACTCGCTGCTAATAACCCAAATGCCGCTTCTGGAGGTAAAGATGGGGATACAATAGAAGAAATTAGACAAAATAGTATTTCTAATTTTTCTACCCAATTAAGAAATGTAACAGCAGATGATTATTTAGTTAGAGCACTTAGTATGCCTTCTAAATATGGTAAAGTATCTAAGGCATTTACTCAAAAACCAAAAGCTGATGAAGCTAATACAACATTAGACTTGTATGTACTAACTGAAAATTCAGACAGCCAATTAACTACAGCTTCTGATTCATTAAAAAATAATTTAAAAACTTATCTTAATGAATATAGAATGATAGGGGATGTAATAAGTATAAAAGATGCTTTTGTAATTAATTTTGATTTAAAATTTGAAATAATTACTTATCCTAATTTTAACAATAATGAAGTAATAGAAAGATGTATTGTAGAATTACAAGATTATTTTGATATAGATAAATGGCAAATAAATCAACCTATAATTGTACCTGATCTATATGTAATGTTAGATAGAATAGAAGGAGTACAAACAGTAAAAAATATAATAATAAAAAATAAAGCAGGAACAACCTCAGGATATTCACAGTGGGCTTATGATATGGATGGTGCAAATCAAAATGGTACTATATTCCCATCACTAGATCCTAGTATTTTTGAATTAAAATACCCTAGTATTGATATCAAAGGTTGTGTAGTAAACTTATAATTATGGCAATATATAAATTATTTCCTTCCCAAGATGCTTCCATTTATAGTGGTTATCCTGCTATGAATACGGGATTAGATCCTATTTTAGATATAGCTAATTTTGTTACTGAATCTAATCCAGTTTCTAGAGTAGCTAGATCTATTATTCAATTTGATCAAAGCGAAATTGAAAATGTAATTGATAATATTGCTATAGTAACAGGATCTGAATTTAATGCTTGGTCAGGTAGTTTAAAAGCATATGTAGCTAAAGCTAGTAATATTATTTTAAATTCAAGTTTAGAAATATACCCACTATCTGGTTCCTGGAATAATGGTACTGGCCAATATTTAGATAACAAAGCAGCTACTAATGGAGTAAGTTGGGTATTTACTGATTATTCTGGTTCACATAAATGGACAACAGCTGGTTGGCCTGCTCTAATTACAGGCTCATTTTCAGGTAGTGATAATGCTGGAGGAGGAGAATGGTATACAGGATCAGGTAATTATTCTAATGTAAGTAATAACTTAGAAGTCACTCAATCCTACAATTTAAGAAGTGAAAAAGATTTAGATGTTAATGTAACAGATATACTTAAAGTATGGTATTCATCTTCTAAAAATATTAATCAAGGTCAAATTGATATAGAAAATAATGGATTTTTAATCAAATGGGCTGATTCAGAAGAATTTGTAACTTCAAGTGCTGTTTCCCCTCAATTAAGTTTTTATTCTGTTGATACAAACACAATTTATCCTCCTACATTAGAAATAAAATGGAGAGATTTTACATATAGTACAAGTAGTGGAGAATTTAAATTAGATAGAACATTAACAGGTTCTTATCCTAGTATTACTTCTTCTATATCTTGTTCATTTACTGCTTCCCTACCCACACCTGCTAGTAACACAGGAGTAGGTTCAGGTGCTTCATTTAAAGGAGAATTTAAATCCCCTAATACAATGTCAAGGGTATTTATAGATGGAAATGGCATCGGTTCAGGATATAAAGCAGGAGATATTTTAACATTTACAGCAGCTCAATTAAATGGAATAGATGGTTTAAGTGATGCTTCTGGAGATGCTACAGTTACATTATCCACATTTGACATAGAACAACTAGATGTTATAGGCACACCTGATTTATACGTTGCATTAGATAATAACCCAGGTGTATTTTACAGTGAAAGTATAAATAGATTTAGAGTAAATTGCAGACCAGAATTCCCTGCTCGAACATTTAAAACATCTTCTTTATACACTACTAACTTTGCTTTACCCTCAGCTTCATATTATGCTATAAAAGATTTAGATACGAATGAATTTGTAGTAGATTTTGATACTGAATTTACTCAAATAAGCTGTGATCCAACATCAAGTTATTTCACTGTTTATATGAATGGTTTGGAACCTGAAAGATACTATAATATCTTAATACAAACAGAAATTCAAGGTCAAACAATAGTAATGGACGAAAATTATTATTTTAAAGTAGTTAACGGGTAAAACATATTATGGCTAGAGAAAGTAGAATAGATTTAGAAAAAAAGGTATATTCTAAAACAGGATACCCTAGAATTATAGACACTAAGTTTACCCAGTTAGGAGTAAAAACTATTAATGAATCAATAGCATCAACTCCTACTGTAAATGAATTTTTTAATCTATATAATTCATTATTTTATGAAATTCCTGCTTTTGGGGACTCAAATTCACATCAATATTTAATTGAAACTAGTGCTGATTATATTGATTATAACCAAAGTAAAGAAGAAATAGAAGCATTACAAAAGGAAATTACACAATTAAGAAAAGATTTATTACAAGCTGAATTAGAAAAAGTAGAAGCATTAACAGGTGAAAAATTAAATTTAGATATAGATACTATAGATGAAGCACAAGTTACAGATTCATCTCAATTTACAGATTTACTAAACAGTTTGGGCAATCAACCAACATCTCCAACAGAAGAAAATACAACAGCTACAAATATAGTTACAAATTCACCAACACCAACTAGTGGTGGAGGAGCAGCTGCAGGCGGAGGTGGCGGAGGAGGATATTAATATGGAAAATAAAAATAATATAATCGTTAATCAAGTTGATCCAACTACATTTGAGTATCAACAATATACAGAAAAGGATACTGTATTGATATCTTCGTCAAGATTAGATACAACTTTTTCTTCCTCCATTGATTATATTGAATATTATGCTTATGCTGAAGATCAAACTTTAATATTTCCCGATCCTAATTCTTCTCCTTCTGTATATGATAATAAGAATTACAAAGTAATTAATGGTGATATAATATTAAATCCTATCCAAGATCTAGAAAATTTAGGTTATGATCAAGGTAATTATTTTTCAACTTATAACTTTTACAGAAAAAGACTATTTTCAGATATAAATAGAAATTATTATATAGATGAAATTAGTTCAGATAGAACAGAAATCAGACTAAAAAGTAGTGATATTGATAATGAAGTTATAATATCTTCTACTCAAGAATTTATTGCTTATAGAGAAGAACAAGATTTCTTTGTTGATTTCTATCTTAATTTTGGAGCCGATCAACAAATTATATGTAATAATATTAGTTTAGATACCCAACAAACAGAACCATCTGTTTTAGTTAAATTATATGAACCATTACCTTCTAATTTTGAAGTAAAAGATACTTTATGGGTTGTAGAAGAAATATCTTCACCACAAGCATATAATGTTAAATTCCCAGCTATTGAATTCATACCAGACGATTTTCAATTTTTAAGTGGGCCTAATTACAGTATACAAGTTACCCAACAAACGGGAGAATCAAGTGCCTGTATAAACTTAAATACATTAGTTGAAAGTAATTTAACAAGTTCTTATCAACAATTAAAAAATGTCTTAAATAGAAAAGAAATAGATATTAGTGTTGATTATACTAATTATAGTAATTTTGTATATTTTTCTTCAGCATTAACTAGATTGGAAAACTTTTATTATAAAGTAGGTTTAATACAATCTTCAAGTGCTGAAATAGAAAATTTACCTACTAATAGTGCTACTTATAGTGCTAGTAAAGCAGAATTAACTACTAGTATAGATAATATTATAAAAAACTTTGATGGGTATGAGTATTTTTTATACTTCAATAGTGGATCAGAATATTCTTATCCTAAATCCAATTCAGAACCTCCTTATATTTTAGTACCTACTTCTAGTGCAACAGCATTAACATGGTTAGGTAGTGCGGACCCAAATAGTGGTTATTATGGAGGACAGGCTTTATCAGCTTCCAATTATGATGCAGGTAACTCTAATTACTTATATTATGCTATACCTGAATATTTAAGAGATGATTCAGCAAACCAAAAATATATTTTATTTGTTGATATGGTTGGTCAACAATATGATAATACTTGGTTATACACAAAAAATATTACTACTAGATTTGATGCCGATAATAGATTAGATTATGGTATTTCTAAAGATTTAGTAGCTGATGCTATTAGAGATTTTGGGGTTAAATTATATTCAAATAATTTTAATACTGACGATTTATATACAGCATTTTTAGGAATTACTCCTTCAGGTAGTGCGTTTCCTTTTCCTAATATGACGGGTAGTTATCCCGCACCTTCTGGGTACGAATACGTGGATACTGAAATATCTGCTTCGAATGACATAGTCCCATTAGACAATGTAAATAAGCAGTTATATAAACGAATTTACCATAATATACCTTATTTACTTAAAACAAAAGGTACATTAGCAGGTTTAAAAGCATTAATTACTTCCTATGGTGTCCCTGATACTATTTTAAGAGTAAATGAATTTGGGGGTAAAGATAGAAATGACTTTAGAGATTGGGATTATGAACAAAATGTATTCAATTATGCTTTACATTTAGATGGAGAAAATTCACAATTAACTTCCTCATTTAAAACTAATCCAAATTGGCCAGAGTATTCACTTACAGAAACAACCCCTAAATCTATACAATTTAGATTTAAAACACCAGGTATACCAACTTCATCTGCTTATTATAATTTAGTTGTAGCAGAAGATACTACTAATTCTCCTAAATGGTATATTACATTAGAATATACAGGTTCAGGATTAAATAGCGGTTCATATTCAGGATCAGTTGCTAGTGCTAGTAATGCTTATGGTACTTTAAGATTATATCCTGATGGTAATAATGATACTTCTGTTACAGCAAGCATTGATGCTCCTTTCTTTGATGGAGGTTGGTGGTCAGCAATGGCTACAATTGATTATGACGCATTAAATACGGGGTCTTTATTTGCAGCTAATAGAATAGGAGATAAAATAGGATTTTCAGGTTCGGATTCAGTAGGAGCTGTAACACAATATTGGAGAGACACACAAGATATTTATTTTCCAAGTTCTAGTGGATTAGTAGTTGATGCTGTTACTTATTTACCTTTAACAGGTGCTTTACAAGAAGTAAGATATTGGGATGTGCCATTAAGTGAAAGTTTATTTTACGATTATGTAATGAACCCTTATTCAATACAAGGTAATACGCTTAACAATGCACCTGATACCTTAGTGTTTAGAGCAGATTTAGGTACACAATTAAATACAGGTAGTAGAGAATCAATTCATCCTAAAGTAACAGGTTCATGGGTTCCTACTTCATCTTTTAGTAGTGATAGTACCTTCTTTATATCAGGTTCTTTTATATCAAATACTGAAAGTATTTATTTAAATCAAGTACCTGGAGGGATAAAAAATAGAATTTCAGATAAAGTAAGAATAGATCAAGAAGTTTTACCTACAGGATCTACTTTATCACCTTATAGATCAATACAACAGGAAACTTATCCTAGTGGAAGTAGCCCAAGTATAAATTATTTAGAAGTAGCATTCTCACCTACGGATCAAGTTAATGATGATATTATAGCTCAAATAGGTGCCTTTAATATAGGAGATTATATAGGTGATCCAAGACAAATAAGTGAATCAGGAGTAACATATCCTCAATTGGATACTTTAAGGGATGCTTATTTTACAAAATATATAAACAGTTATGATGTAAACGATTTTGTTAGATTAATAAAATTCTTTGATAATTCATTATTTAAAATGATTGAAGATTTTACACCTGCTAGAACAACATTAAGTTCAGGTGTAGTAATTAAACAAAATTTACTAGAAAGAAACAGACAGGCACCCCCTTCAATGTCTTATTCAACTCCTGAATATTCAGGTTCAATTAAGTCAGCAGCTAGGGATTTTCAAGTGCCTAATTCAAGTAGTTCATTTCCACAATATTCTACTATTAGTGGTTCTTCTATTGAAGTATTTAATGGAGGAACAGGTGGGGTATTTGAACCATATAATAGTATATTTGCTGCTCCTATAAGCACATCTAATGCTCCAATTTGTATTGAAAATTACATATATAGTTCATCTTATGCATCCCTATCTATAAACACAGCTTCAGGACACTGGACACTAGCAAATACAGATGTTTCAAATGCAACTAATACAATGAGTATTAGTGTATCATCATCAAATAATCAAATTAGTTCAGAATTATTTAGTTTATTATCTTCATCCGCTAATCATGTAGATTCTTATATTACAGCTTATCCTTCATCTTCAAATGAAGCATTAAATATTAGCTGGAAAGTAGATAGAGGTATATATTATTCTGGATATGGAGGAGGAGATAATAATTATGGAGAAGCTCCTTATGGAGACTTCACTCAAATGTACCAATTTTATTTAACAGTAAACGAAAATAATCTAGATGGAGCTACAGCATTTGGAGATTTAGATGCATTTAAATTATGTTTTCAAGAGGGCGGTGAACCATATAGTGGGGAAACTGCAGCTAATGTATCAGCATCTTCTTTATTTAAAACATACCCAGACTTCCAACAATCTTGGACTGAATCAATAGTACCAAGCTTAGGTATAACACCAGCTTATCAACAACAAAATTCTAGTTCAAACCATTTACCTCCTGTTAGATTACAAAGAATTGATCAAAGAGAATTTTATAATGGAGAATTTGGTGGAGCAATTCCTGTGGGTGCAACTGATATTTGTAGTGCATTTTTTGGTCAAAATGCTATTATAGATTATTTCTTTTATATACAATGGTTTACAGCAGATAATTTTGATGAAAATGCATTTTTAACATCTTCAAATTTACCTTTAGATGGTAACGTTTGGTTTTGGACAGATGTATCAGGTAGTACCTTTACAGGAATACCTAATGGATCTCAGTTAACCATTAGTCAACAACCATTTTCAAATTATCCAAATGCATATGGACAAGGTCAGGGAAATTTAAGTGCTAGTTTTTCACAAGATAGTACCTCAGGAACAGGTACAGGATTAGTAGTAGGAATAACACAAAGTTATATAGGATCTGGACCTGGAGTAGAAATGGTAGCAATTGTAGAATCTACAGGATCAGGATATGCAATAAATGATACAGTAACTATTAACTCAACTACTTTAAATAATTCAGTATTTAGTGGACTACAACAAAATGTAATAGCTCCAATAACAACACAACCATATTCAAGCTACCCAGGACAGAGTGGTCAAGGTAATCCCCCTATTGAAGCTCAAATTTCTACAACTAGTACATCAGGAACTGGTACAGGTATAGTATTAGGTGTTACCCAAAGTTTCATAGGTAATGGTCCTAGTATTCAAATGAGTGCTGTTATAGAAGCTACCGGCTCTAATTATGCTGCTAATGATACAGTAACTATTACTCAAGCGACTTTAAATTCAGCAGGTTTTAGTAATGCTGATCAAGATGCTGTATTTACTTTAAATAATTCTGTTTTTACTGCCCCAACTGCTGATCAAAATTTAATTATAACTTTGGGGGCAAATGATATTATAACTACAACATCATCAATATCTAATAAAGTAAAATATATCAAAATGTCTAATATAGATGCTAATGGAGAATCCATATTACCATTTATACAAGACTCAGAATATGTAACATTTAATCTTACTGGAGCACAAGACTATTTAGGAAACTTAATAGAAGGATATCAAACATGGTATATATCAAATACTGGATTACAAGATGATAATATACCTAGTACTACTAATGCTACTTTAGTTATAGTAAACCCAGAACCTTCTTCAGATGCCGTACTTTCTTATGATAGTCAATTTTATGATTTATCATTTAGCGCTAGTGGTATATTTAGTTATTATGCTACAAGTTCAGGAGAAGATCCTAATGTGTTACCAGATATAGGTTATACATCTTCAGTTCCACAAGGATATTTCCCTCCAGTAGATAATTTTCCAACTGAATCATTTTTTAGAGGTTGGGGTACAGCAACTTATTTCCAACCTAATGAGGATGGAACAGTAACTAGAGTAGGAGATGGTGGAAGAGGAAGTAGTGATACTTTAGGTAACTTTAATACTGGTTCTATTGAACAAGATTTTGATGCAAGTATACCTTATACTGCTAGTAGTATTCCTTGGTTTATAAATGCAACAGCATCTACTTATCAAGCATTAAGTGGATCGTCTCTCGTAGGTGATTTAACTACTAGTTCATTACAACTCTATACAGGTTCAATTACAGCTTCAGCTATACCATTAGGACCGGCATTTAATATTTATTCAACTATAACACCTACTGAAGATACAAATATAATTACTACACCAATTGTAATACCTATATTTCAAGCTATTAATATGTTATGTAATCCTCAATTACAATTGTTTGTAGACAATGGAAACTTCCCAGGTGGAGTAGCACAGCAAGTAATTTTTGGAAATCAAAATTCACAATGGCAAGCAGAAGTAATAAATTATTCTCCAGGATATACTAATTGGGTAAATTTAGATCAAACATCAGGAACAGGAGATGCCACTATAACTGTAACAGTAGATGATGGACCTACTCCTTTAGGTTCACAAACAGAAATAAGAACAGCAGAATTAAGAGTATTCATAACAGCAGGATTTGGACAACCTGAACAATCCGCTATTTGTACTATAACTCAAATTGTTAATGGAAGTTCGGGATACATAGTTTCCCCGTAAAATATTTATATAAGATATGGCAGATGTACAATATTATTTAAGCGAAGATAGAAACCAAATACTTGTTTCAGGTTCAAGTACTAAGGATGGTATGAATGCTTTATTAACATCAAGCAAACTTCCATCTCCAGAATTTGATCCTAATCTCACTGCTAAAATTTCTGCTTTAGGAATGAATACTACTTATGTAGTACAAAATGGAAATGATACTACATCTATTCCAATTGCAGATAATCAAGAATTATGGGTTTATAGAGGATATAATCAAGTAGGTGGAGATGGTCCTACTTATAGATACAACCCTATATTACATAGACCATATAAAGCTTATATCTTAACAGAAACAGGTTCAGGTACACCTTCTTCACCCTATTTACCAACTGGAAGTGCTCCAAATACAAATATTAGTAGTCAAACGGGTGCCGTTATTGCTGGAAAATATTTATATAAACAATTATCAATTGTTGGTAATGATAATAGTGTTACAGAATTACCAAGAACGGATTCAGGAAGTTTTACAATATATGATGCTGCTCATAATATACATCCATTTGTATTTACAAAATATACTACATTACCTACCCCTCCAGGATTAGGTTCAGAATATATAGTATATAGAGAATCATCTTCATTTTTAGAAACAGGTTTACAATTTAATACTTCAACTACACCAGGGAATCCAGGAACAGATAAGGTATTGTTCAATAATTCAACTATAGCATCAGTTACTGAAATAGACATTGATAAAACAGGAGATAATAATGTTATATTCTTAAATTTATCTTCTTCTATTTCTAATGGAAAACATGGAGGAAAACTTAGATTTATAGACGATGCAGATTCTTCTAATTTTTGTACATTTGATATAGATGCTATAGACCAAGGAGGAGTATTTCCTAATCCTAGTACATTTTATAAACTAACAGTTTCAAATGGAGAAGAATCTTCAGGATTTACTTTATTTGGTAATAATGCTCCTATTAGTGCTTCATTATTTAATTATCCACAAAAACAAGGACAGTTTGCTCAACAACAAAGCTTTATACCTAACCCAGCTCCTGCCTTAAATAACTCTTTAAATTTACCTACAGGTTCCTTTACATATACTAGTAGTACATTTTTAGAACAAGATAGTAATGGTGTACCTGCTTCAGGTTCAACTCAATTTGGTTTATATGCTGATTATGGTTTTTATGCTTCATATAATGCACAAAATAATGCGGGGTTAGGTGCTGAAACAACAAGAATATTCTTTACAGGATCTAATGGAGTAACTGATTCTAAGTTTTTTGATTTAGAAGTAGGTAGACAAGCTACATATACAGCCATGATAGGCTCTATTTCAGCTTCTTCTAATTTTTTCTCTTCTACTAGAAATAATGTAGGGGAATATTTAGGTGTTACATTTACTAATACAATTGTAGATGCTAATGCATCAGGAACAACCCCAGAAAACATATTTGCTACTAGATGGAATGATGCTTATGTTTCATTTTCAGCATCACTTTCGTCTTCATTAGATGGTTTATATGTATTTAATCAAATACCTCAAAATGATGTTCAAGTTACAGCTTCAGTATTATTAGCAGCCTGGACAGGTAGTGATACAGGTTCAAAATATGGTACTGATAATTTTGGTACTGGAGAATATGGAGAAGGAGAAGCAGGAGAAGGACCAACTTGGCAAACAGCATCAATAAGAATTTATACAGGAAGTTTCCCTAATTCAGTTCCTACTACTTTAGATAACTTTTTAACAGAATCTATATATGAAAGTGCTTTCATTCACACTGAAAGCCAAGGAGTACCTTTTACAATGAGTTTTTCAATCCCTTCAGAATCAGTAGCTATTAAGGATTGTTTATCAATGGCTTTAGAAGTATCATCAGGATCATATAATTCGGCTTCAGTAGAAAATTCATTAGTAATTAGAGAATATAGTTTAGAATTTAATACACCTACACAAAGTTTAGTAGGAGATGGTAAAGTACCAGCATTTATAGAAAATGCATTTTCGGGAACTTTAGGATTTAGCAACGATGATGATTGTCAACCATTATATAATAATATTACAGGAGAAAGAGAAAATCCAAATATTCAAATTATAGAATATCAACCTACAGCTTCAGGATATGGAGGATATACACCATTAAATTTCTGGCCTATATTATCTGGTTCAGCTCAAAAATCAACAGTACCAGAATCTTATTATACATTAGCTTCTCAGATAAATCCAAGATATTTAGGTAGTAGAACAGAAGCTAATACTGTAAATAGTATAGAAGGATTAGCTAATGGGTTTGGTAATTTACCTGTTATTGACTATCAAAGAGCATATTTTGCATATTGTGATCAAGTAATAGATCCTTACCCAGTTATAAATAATAAAACACAATACAATATAAAATATTTAATAAATGATTCAGGTGATGCTTTACAACCTAACTTATCACCTTATACTGCATTTGATGTAGAACAAACATGGGATGAACAAGGAATGGGTAGAGTAGGTATTAACCAAATATCAGGTTCAGCACAATATGATTCCCTTAATGGTTTACAAACATTTGATAAAATTGCTAAAGAACCTGTTGCAGTACTTTGGTCTCAAACAGCATCTGATGGTTATGCTAGTTTTGTTCCTTTAGGAGGCAGTCCAGATGTTATATCTAACTTCACTGCTGAATTTACTAACTTTACTACTAATTACCAAGGTCCAGCTTATAGTAGTTCTAATGCAAACCAAAAAATTGTACCTGAATCAAATATGTTAGGTCCGGGAATGCAAGATTCAAGTACGGCTTTATATCAAAGTAGATTTACTTTTGGACCTAGATATGGAGATGCAGGGGGAGGAGGAACTGAATACCAATCAGTATTTGGTACAGGAGGTAATCTAGTATCAGGTTCACAAACATTATCTTTAGCTTCTGGTAGTACAGCAGGAACGGCTAGACCAGGTGAATTTGTTTTCCCACCTGATCCTATATCACCATATCCCGCAGGAGGAGCACTATCGGATAATTATAGAATAGGTGTAGAAGCAAGATTCCCATCTACAGCTTTTGATCAATATAGAACTAGTGCTGGTAGAAGTGGTTTATTTGGAGAAAAATCACAATATAATAAAGGTGTAATAGGTGAATTAATTCTCAAATTCCAAGAATCTTCAAATGGTAATACTTGGGCTAGTAGAAAAATAAAAGCAAGATCATCTGCATTTTTAGATTTATATTATGGTAATCAAGTTATTACTATTAATTTAAATCAAGTATTGGGTAGTAGAGTAGGATATACTTCTTTTAATAGAAAAGGCTATAAAATTTTAATTCACTGGAATGATATTAGAGCCGCAGTAGACCAACAAGGTAGAAATCTTTGGGATGCTTTATTTGTTGAATTTAGAGTCAATCTTAGAAGTGATATAACTTTAAAATCAGATAAACGTTATAGATGGACTGCTTATCAATATTATTATAATGAAACAGTAGATGCACCTAGAAACTATTGGAATCCTGTTAACAGACCAGCTAGACAAGGAGGAGCTTTAACACCTTCACAAGCACAAAATGGTCCTTATTTTAATGTTGATATTTATGGTTCTAGAACAACCCAAAATACTCAAGATGGAGCTTTAAATCCACCATATTGGGTATATACAGGTTCAGCTGGAACAGGTAATACTATAATTTCAGAAAGTATATTACAATTATCTTCTTCAAATGGTAATTCATCTTATGGTAATGATTATTACCAAGGATATTTAGCATATTCTGCATCAACAAATCCTAGATTCCCAGGAGGAATAGAACCATTGGATACAGACATACCTAATTATAATATACCTTGGAATTTAAAAGTAAATGATGAAATTAGATTTGAAAATAATGAGTCACAAACTTATAAGATAATAGATGTAATTTCACCATCACAAGCAACTGATGGTTTCTTAACTATTACTTTAGATGGTGATGTACCTCCTTCTGTAGATAAAGATTTCTTCTTAATTAGAAGGTATAGATATTCACCTAATACATTAATTAGTGATAATTTATTCCCTTATGGTGGATTAAAAACAGTTAAAAGAGAAGTAACTAATCAACTAATGACAGGAGTATCTGAATTTTTGGATAATGATGGTACTACAGGAGCTCAGCAAGCATCAGCATATAGTTCTTCTATATCACAAACAACATCAGGTTCAGTGAAATTTATTAGTGTAATTGAACCTTTAACTAAGAAAGATAATACTCCTTCTGGTATAGTTTTCCCAGAGTTCCCAACAGCTCAAATAGAACTTGACCCAGATAAAGTAATTACGGACTTAAGAGACAAGAAACTTATAACTTAACATATTTATAACATATAATAATATTTATATAAAAACGA
>MDTC01144905.1_pt1 | contig 15969 bp, 16 predicted proteins | sample 811181 | NCBI WGS metagenome assembly MDTC01 (sample SAMN05326644, study PRJNA326480) | marine metagenome | isolation source: seawater | place: Pacific Ocean: North | collected 2011
GGATAGGCAAAGTCAGCATCATAAAGGCTTGATTTCTGTATGGGGTTGGTCACGATCCCGGCAGCGGTTCCTGATTGGCTCCAAAGCGCGGCTTGCCGGATAGCGTCGATCACCTGCGGCGCATTAGCTGGATCAGGGGCACCAGCAACCGGCGCTGCTTTCCATGAAATGGGGATGACATGCAGGTCTTGGCTGGTGCTGTCAAAAGACGCTGGATTGTCAATTTCTTGAATCTTGGCGGTGATACCAAGTGACGCTGCGATTTGCGCGATTTGCGCTGGCTGCTCAATTAGGCAAATATCGCGGATCCCGCGTTGCCATGCTTTTAGCGTAATTTCAGACCCAATACCTGCAGGTTCGCCGGGGGTTATAAGCAAAGGGCGGTTTGTCATTGGATTATGAATTTGTTTCAATGACCGCTGACCGGCGCAGCCGCAGTAGATAGCGTTCGGCAAGCGATCCAAAAATCTTGTCAAATTCAACCCGCAATACCTCATCACGCGACGGCAGGGTGATTTTTGGCGATATACGATCGCATAGCATGAAAACACTGATGCCTTCCGTGAATGACAAAGGTTTGCTTGGAACACCGGCTTTCAGATCATTGACCAAAGCTTGTAAGGGGCGGTTGAAAGAGCCAAGGTTGATATTCTTGATCAAACCTTGAATACCTGAACCATAGCTTTGATTGAGCGCCACAAGACCGTCACAGCTATCGATCGATTCGCTGTCACGCCCAAGCTTTGCTGCGGCTTCCAGCTTGTCGGCATTGCTGGCGTCCTTGGCAAGCGGGTAAACCGCCCGCGCAAGGGTGATAATATCCTGACTTGGGTCGGCAACGCCGTCCTGACGCTGTCCTTCATTGCGAACCAAAATAATCAGCCCATCACGTTGAAGCGGCGCGCTAACCGCACCAATCTCGGTCATTTTCACCTGTTCTTGAATATCATCAGGCAGTTGATCAAGCATAACCCAGCCAAGCTGGCCGCCATTTGCGGCGGTTCCTGATGCGGAATATTGTTTGGCAATGGCGTTGAAGTTAGCGCCGTTATTCACCGCTTTGATAATTTCATTTGCCAAAACAAGGGTGCGTTCAAGCGGGCGATTTGGTTCGGGAAGAAGAATGATTTCGCTTAGCTTGACTTGTGGCTGTCTTGCGTTGGCTTCAATGCGGCTAAGAACCTTATCGACAATTATGTCTAAGTCAGCAAATTTGGTTTGAAATTTGAACCGGATGACTTCGCCCCACACAATATCGGTTATGAATTTCTGCTGAATATTGCTGCTATCAATGCCTTCTTCGCGCAGGCTTTGTGAACCGGTCATGCCATTTGCCGCAAAATTCTCATCAACCAGCTTGCGGGCGGTTTCACGGCTTCTTTGGGCAAGGGTCGGGTCAAGCGCAGCCGCGGCATCAAGTTTCAAGATTTCGTCAATCAGCATCTGGGTTGCATCTTGTTTAATCTGGGCGCGATTTTCCGCGTTATCTTCCAGATTCGTCACCTTGCGTAAAAAGGCGGCGCGCTGGTCAACCTGATAATTGGTAACGGCTTTGCCATTGACCTTGGCAACAATTTCATGCGCCACATTGGCCTGCGACATGCCGGTACCCAGCATAAATAGCAAGCAAAAGGCAGACATCAGGCTTGTTTTTTTCAGCATCGCAATCATGGTTTTTATTTTGTCTAAGACGTTAAAGATGGAAGTGGCGTAGCCCACCGAGTCACATTAACCGTACCCACTATAAATCAGCTTTCATCGGTTTGGGCAAGAATAATGGCACCAACCAAAGCGATGGTAATTGCCGGTGTCCAGGCGGCAACCGACATTGGCACTTGCAAGGATGATCCCAGAATTTGCATGAAATAGCTAAAGATAAAAATTACAATTGCCAGAAAAGCGCCGCGCAAAAACAATCGGCTTCGCCGACCGCGCGAAACATTGGTCAAGGTCACGCGCGCTGCAAGCATGGCAATACCAATCATCAATAGCGGCACCGATAATGTCTTATAAAGGTGAAACCGATATTGGCTTGCTGGAATCCCCGCCCGTTTAAGCGCGTCGATAAAGCCTGGCAACAGATAGACCGAAATTGATTGGGGGCGAAGGCCGGATTGTCGAAGATCTAGCGCGTCGAGTCCGGTTGGCAAAAGCAAATTGCCAAGATCGATTTTTTGTCCATCTGTTTGCCATCGTGACGCGCGATCTAGTACCCAGCCCTTATCGGTCAATTGCATGTTGCTGGCTTTATATAGCGCTTTCATGTGGATACTGTCATGATAGAGATAGATGACTGGATTAATAATGCTTGCTGTTTCGGCGTTCAGGGCGTCACCACGGATAATTAATTTTCCGCTTTCCAGCGTGTCGCGAAGCCATATTCCACTAGTTGAGACCGAAAAATTATTATCCAACTCACCGAAAATTTCGGCCATTTGAGCCTCATGGCGTTTCGATGTAACTGCCCCAATTGGGTTAATGACGGTGACAAGAAGCATGCCGATGATAAAAGCTGAAAATAGGGCTGGCCCCAAAGCGGCCCAAACCGATTGACCGAAACCACGAACAGCAACAAATTCATTACTGCGATTCCATGATGAAAAACACAGCATTGCCCCTGCCAGCATGGCAAAGGGCAAGATCATTTCAATGACCGCTGGCAAGTTTAACAGCGCCATTTTGAGGAAATTTATATCAGGCGGCGAAGATGTCAGAACGCTCACGCGGCGGACAAGCTCGACCGTCTGAATCATGCTGATAATTGAGGCGAGGCCGAGAAGGCAAAGCGTGATCCAGCCAACAAAACGCACGACAAAATAGCGAAACAGGGTACCAAATGGAGCAAATTGGCTCATCGCAGCGCCTCATTTTGCACCACTGTATCGATCGTTTTACGCGGTTGGCGAAGCAGCCAAAATGCGATAATAATCGGCGCTAACACGCTCAGATGGATAAAGGGCCAAAGATTGGCATTATTTGTTACCCACCCGCGCGAAACCACTACAGTTATGATCACCAAAACACAAGCGCCAATATTCAGACTTGCCCGCCTTGTCCATAAATCGCGTCTGATCTGACCGCGTAAAATGATGGCCGCTGAAAATAGAGCGAGGCCTAGCCCTAGCCAAGGTGATGCAATGCGGTAATGGCCTTCAGCATGCCGCTGAAGATAAAATTGCGGCGAGTGGGCAGCGTCTGGTGATAGTAAATTGCTGATGCTGTCTTCGTTGATATCGATTGTTGCCCGTTCGGTTTGTTGGCTGCTGTCGCGGGTAATGGTTACTGAATGCGAATCAAACAGTAAAACAGCGCCACTCTGGCCTTCGGCATCGCGCTCAGAACGCTCGCCATTTTGCAAGATAAGAGTCGGGTTGCCATCACGTTCGATAAATTCCCCCGATTGCGCGGTCATTGTGATGATTCGATCACCGATACGGGCGTCATGGATGAACAGATCTCGCATGATATCATTGTCATCACGCGACCCGATGAACATGGTCAAGTCATCAACAACCTCAATAAACACGCCGTCGCGAAGCAGAATTGTTGGAATGCTGTTCCGCAATTTGAATTGTAGATCTTTGTAAACGCCAAAAGATGTTGGCAAAATATATACAGTATTTACCGCCAGAAACGTTGTGAGCAAAATACCAAGCGCGATTGGCGCCTTGGCAAGCTGTAGGGGGCTAAGGCCAATCGATTGCATCACCAATAATTCACGATCGGCAAGAATGCGGCTAAACACCCAATTTACAGCAATAAATCCGGATATCGGGATAGCGATCATCAGCCATAGCGGCATAGATGCAACCGACATTATCAGGAAATCACCAACCGGCGCGCCGCGATTCACTACCAATTCAAGAATGCGGATTGTTTGAAACAGCCAAACGATCCCCACAAGCACTGATGTCAGTGCCAGCGTGGTTCGTAAAAGCTGGTTGAAAATATACAGATTAAACTGCATACAAGACCCCATCCATTGCCAATGGTTTGAATAGCACAATTGGCCATGTAATGGCAAAACCTATAGCATGACCAAATTGGTCGGATTGACAGTCACGGCCGGTGCCTGTTTTAACTAGACAAAACCATAGTTCGGGGACGACAAAACAATGCCTTTGAAATTACAGCTAAGCTTCGCAAAAACCGCGCCAAGCGGAGATATAACCACGATTTGTTTGATTGGCAAAAATGGAGAAATTATTCCACATCTTGAAAAGGATGTTGCCGCATATCTGATTGCGGCGATGGCAACAGCACAATTTTCTGGTAAATCTGGCAAAAGCTTGGTGATCTATACCGATAATAACAGCTATTTGCTGATCGGAACTGGTGACAAGCTGGCGGCGGGCACAGAGGCAGAAATCTTAGGTGGAAAGCTGTTTTTGGCGCTGAATGGAACCGCGTCAAAGCGCGGCTGGCTTCCTGATCATAAATTGGATGATGCTGTTGCGGCTGATATTTGTTTTGGGGCAAATTTGGCGTCCTATCATTTTGACAGTTATTTCACTGATAAAGATAAAAATGATTTCAGCGTTCAGCTTGCTGTTGGTGGTGATTCATTGGATGCTGACAGTGCATTAATCAAAGATCGAAAGGCGCTTGCTAATGGTATGGTTTTGGCGCGTGATTTGGTGTTTGAACCCGCCAACAAATTGTATCCTGCTGAATTTGCGTCACGCTGTTCGGCGCTTAGCACGCTTGGGCTTGAGGTCGAAATTCTTGACGAAGCCGCGATGGAAAAGCTCGGCATGGGTGCCCTTTTAGGAGTCGGGCAGGGTAGCCGACGCGATTCCTTCTTGGTGGTGATGAATTGGAAAGGGGGCGGTGATGAAGCGCCCTTTGCCCTCGTCGGGAAGGGCGTCACCTTTGATACAGGTGGCATTTCGATAAAACCTGCCAAAGGCATGGAAGATATGAAATGGGATATGGGCGGCGCAGCCGCGGTGACGGGTGCGATGTGTGCCATTGCTGGCCGGAAACTAAAAAAAAATGTTGTTGGCGTCATTGGTCTTGTTGAAAATATGCCTGATGGTAACGCTCAGCGTCCAGGTGATGTTGTGACCGCAATGTCTGGCAAGACCATTGAAGTGATCAACACAGATGCTGAAGGCCGGTTGGTTTTGGCCGATGCGCTGCATTACACTGAAACTCGCTTTAAACCTGAGGCAATGGTTAACCTGGCAACATTGACCGGCGCAATCATCGGGTCGCTTGGCAAGGAATATGGTGGGCTGTTTGCCAATAGTGCTGATCTGGCCAAACAATTGGTCGCCGCAGGTGAAGCCACTACCGAAAAGCTCTGGCAGATGCCAATGGGGCCAGCCTATGACCGCATGCTGAAATCGCATGTTGCCGATATGAAAAATATTGGTGGGCCTTATGGTGGTGCGATCACAGCCGCCTGCTTCTTGGCAAGATTTGTCGAGAAAACCCCATGGGCGCATCTTGATATCGCTGGCAAGGCATGGTCGGACGTGGCAACCGCCATCGTACCAAAAGGTGGCACTGGATACGGGGTGCGATTGCTAAACCGGTTAATTGATGATTGGCAGGGTGCCACGATTCTGGAGCAATCCGATGAGGCTGATGGGTAAGAACAAAGCTCATGGGGCAAATTGATTTTTATCAAATAGGTCAAGCCGGATTAGAGCCAGTGCTTTTAACGCTGTTGAAAAAGGCGCTTGCGGCAAAAAAGAAAGCCTTAATTCTATGTCCGATGCCAGCGGCAAACGCCATTAATGACGCGCTTTGGGGTCATGATGCCGAATCATGGATTGCACATGGTCTGGACGATGCGGATGGCGCTGAGCATTGTAATGTCTGGATTTCCACTGATATGGCTGCCAATCCGATAAAGGCAGACTTTCTGTTCTTGCTTCATGGCAGTGTGCCAACAACATGGGATGGCATTGCCCGCAGTTTCTATCTGTTTGACGGGCGCTCGGATGCGCAATTACAACAGGCACGCAATCAATGGAAAGAATGGCAGGTTCCGGCCAACAGTAATTTGGGCTACTTTTCCCAAAATGCCCAAGGCGGATGGGACAGGATGGCCTAAAGTCGGATCAGTTTGGTTATGGTTGCCGGTCTTTCTGTCATGCAACTGATTTTTGGCTTGTGCCATGGTCGGTGCTTGCCGTATTAAGACGGCTTAGACTCCAGCTTGAAAATCAGCATGGCTGTAGGCCATGCGCTGTAAACCCAAAGGATGCATAATGGCTCTCGAAAGAACCTTTTCAATCATTAAACCCGATGCAACTCGTCGTAATTTAACCGGCCAGATCAATGCCCGTCTTGAAGCGGCTGGTCTTCGCATCGTTGCGCAAAAGCGTAAACAATTAACCCTAGGCGAAGCGGAAGCTTTTTATGCTGTTCACGCCGAACGCCCTTTCTATAAAGACCTTGTTGCTTTTATGACATCTGGCCCGGTTGTTGTTCAGGTGCTTGAAGGTGAAAACGCTGTTCTTGCTAATCGTGAAGTCATGGGCGCAACAAGCCCTGCTGATGCGGCTGACGGAACAATCCGTAAGGACTTTGCCGAATCAATCGAGGCCAATTCGGTTCATGGTTCGGACAGCCCAGAAAATGCGGCAATCGAAATTGCCTATTTCTTTGCGGGATGTGAAATCACATCATAGACCACCATTGAATACCATTAAAAAAAGGTGGGGTTTTGCCCCACCTTTTACTGATCTGGATAGACGCAGATAAGGCAAATTCAAAGCTAGATAAGTGTTGCCGCCATAATCACCAGCGTTGCGATAATCGCAACGATGCTTATTTTCGCAGCAAACATGAAATTTTGATAGATTTGCAAATGTGCCTTGTCCTGCTTGTCGAGTGATTTTGTATCCATGGTAAATGCCTTTTTTCCAGAATGGCAAGCTAATGGGCTGATTGACCTGCGACGCCCCACGCCGTAGTATAAATAATTCTAGAATTATGACCGAGTAAGCGGGGCAAATCAACCGGACATTTTGACGACTTTACCGATGCGGCGAACCTTCAGGCCAAATCACACATGGCGCTAAAACATTTTGTATCTCTGACGGGGATGCGGCCAACGTTGTTACATGCCAGATAACCCCATCGGGTGACAGCGTTACATTCTGCGCGGCCAAGCTTAACAAAACAAAAGGAAAAATTTGGTGCTCAAGCTTAAGAGCGCGGGCAGCAAGTATCTTTGCGGTATCGGTTTTTGCAACAGCCAGTGACGCTTGCAAAATTAACGGTCCATCATCAAGCGGGGCATTGACCAGATGGATTGATACGCCATGCGTTTTAACGCCAGCGTTAATGGCACGTTGATGCGTGTCCAGCCCTTTAAAAGCAGGTAATAATGACGGGTGGATATTAATCAGCTTTCCAGCAAATTGGTCAACAAAAACAGGCCCTAAAATAGCCATATAGCCTGCCAGAAACACATAATCAGCACGGTAATCTTCGATAGCAGATGCGATGGCTGCATCATGCGCAAGGCGATTGTCAAAATCACTTCGTTTCACCACTTTGGTCGCAAGCCCCCTCGCTGTGGCAAGGGCAATGCCGTCACAATCCTTATTGCTGATCACAAGGACGATGGTGGCATCAATTTTGTAGTTTTCAATGGCATCAGCAAGGCACAGCATATTGCTGCCACGCCCCGAAATGAGAATGGCAAGCCGGATCATGCCTGCCCAAGCCAGTGGTCGCTATTTTCCAGAATAACAGCATCACCACCACTGCGGCTGACAAGTTTTCCAATAATCAGGGCGTCAGGCTCAGGGCCATTTTTCAATGATTGAAGTATGGCATCAGCCTCATCTGCCTCGACATAAATGATCAGGCCGATGCCACAATTGAATGTGCGCGCCAGTTCAAAAAGTTCCATCCTTCCTTGATCTCGAAGCCAGCCGAATACTGGTGGTAAAGGTGCGGCGGCACAATCAAACGTGAATGCCAGCGTATCACCAAAAACGCGCGGCGGATTTTCGATAAGACCGCCGCCAGTCACATGAACAATGCCATTAACACCGCCCGCTGCAAGCGCGGTTGCCGCTGCTTTTTGATAAATGCTTGTTGGTGCCATCAATTGTGCGCCGAGACTACCTTGATCAGGGGCAAAAGGGGCTGGCGCATCAAGCGCGGCACCTGATATTTCAATGATTTTACGAACCAGTGAAAAGCCGTTGGAATGAACGCCTGATGACCGAAGACCAATCGCTACATCCCCTGATTTGGGCCGGTCGGGTGACAATAATGTGCCGCGCTCGGCCGCGCCAATGCAAAAACCGGCGAGATCATAAGCGCCAGCTGGATACATGCCCGGCATTTCTGCTGTTTCACCACCAATTAGGGCGCAATCGGCCTCGACACAACCATCTGCAATGCCAGCAATGACTTCAACAGCCATGTCCCGTTCTAATTTTCCTGCTGCAAAATAATCCAGAAAAAACAGTGGCATTGCACCCTGGGCCAAAATATCATTTGCACACATGGCGACAAGATCAATGCCAACGCCACGGTGTAATCCGGTCGTTTTGGCGAGTTCCAATTTGGTGCCAACCCCGTCGGTGGCTGCAACCAAAATTGGGTCATGGAAACCTGCTGCCTTGGTATCAAACAGACCGCCAAACCCGCCAAGGTCAGTGCTGGCACCAGCGCGTTTTGTGCGCTTGGCATGCGGGGCAATATCATTAATCAGCGCATCGCCTTCATCAATATCCACACCAGCGTCGCTATATTTCAGGGATTTAGGTTGTTTTTGTCTGCTAGACATGGTGGCCTCGATAATTAGGAATAATATAATACTTTAAGTAATTGAATTTGGCAGTTTCGAAATTGGCAGAGAATCAATCCGTATAATAGGTATTGGACGACATGCGCGCAGCATTTATCTTTCAATTGATCGCACTATTTTTTCACCAGTCCAGACTGCTGGTGTTTTTGACGCTAGGCCTTGCCATGAGCGAGCCGGTTCTGGCGGCCAATAATCGCTGCAATGAACCCGTATTTGGTGCTGCTGGCGTTCGCATTGACCAACGCGCCGACAATGCTTCAAAGGCGCGTGATATGGGTATTCGTAATGCTGCAGAACGGGCCTTTGCAATTGTTCTGGATCGATTGCTGCCAACCGCTAAAGGTCAGGCGCAATTCATGGCGGCGCATGATCTCGACAATTTTTCCGATTTTACCCATATTGTTGAAGAAAATAATCTGGAACAACGCTATATTGCGACGCTGGATTTCTGTTTTGACGCGGCGCGGCTGCGCCAAGCAATGATCGCTGAAGGATTGCAATGGTCAGAACTGCAAAGCCCGCCAATTCTGGTTGTTCCTGTTTGGAAAGGTCCTGATGGCGCACGGGCATGGTATCATGACAATAAATGGATTGCGGGCTGGTGGGATGCGGTGGCGTCTTACAACCGCCTGTTATCACTGCGCCAGCTCGACCGTAATTTGATCAATGAACGCCAGTTTCGCGGTGAAGATTTAGCCGATGCGGACCCTGCTAAATTGGCTGCTGCTGCTAGCCTTGTCAAAGCTGAACAGGTAATGGTGGTGATGGCAGCCCTCGATTATGAAGGCTCAAAATCCGTCATCACGATTACCGCACGGCTATTTGATAAAAACGGCCAATTGCTAACCGATATTCTGTACGGCGATCAGATGATATTAACCAATCTGGATCAGGACGGTCTTGACCAAATGCGCCAGAAAATCATCGCCAAGATGGATTCAAGTTGGCATATGGCCAATCTAATCGATGGCGCTGTCGCCGATTATTTAACGGTTTTCATGCCGGTTTCTTCGATCAAGGAGTGGGCAAAGCGCCTGACGGCCTTGAATGAGGTGGCGGTGGTTCAAGGTTATGACATCTTGTCGCTTGATACAAACGGTGGACAGGTTGTTTTGCGGCTTGTCGGATCGCGCGAAGCATTGGGCAATGCGCTTGCCCCGCATAAATTAGAGCTTGTCGATGATGATGGTCGTTTGCTGATCAAAGCCAAGCCGGAAAACAGCTAGGGCGATGGATCGATTGCTATGAAACAATTACCACTTGAACTGTCCTTTCGCCAATTGGCTGGACGTGCTGATTTTATTGTCAGTGATTGCAATGCCTTGGCCGTGGCCTCAATTGACCAATGGCCGGATTGGCGGGGCAGTTTTCGGGCGCTCAATCTTGTTGGGCCATCAGGAGCGGGAAAATCGCATCTTGCGGCAATTTGGCAATCACTTGTCGGTAATATTCATCATTTTGTCACGTTGGAAGCAGGACAAATACCGCCCGAACCTTCCTTTTATGTTTTTGACAATATTGATGCAAACGACAAATGGAATGAAGAGGCGTTGTTTCATTTTTTCAATCGCAGTGCGGCTGATCAGGGCGGGTTGCTTTTGCTGTCACAAACGCCAGTTGGGCAAATGAATTGGCGATTGCCTGATTTGCAGTCACGCATGCGGGCGGTGAATTTGGCGCGTATTGATCTGCCTGATGATGATTTGCTTTATGCGCTGTTAGATAAATATTTTGCCGACCGGCAAATGCTGGCATCGCCGTCACTACTCGCTTATCTTGTGGGCCACATGGAACGTTCATTCAGCGCCGTTCAAAATATTGCCAGCGCGCTTGATCGCCGATCAATGGCCGAACGCAAACCATTGTCGATGCCGCTGGCGCGCGCCATGTTTGACGAATTGCCATAGCTAGGCGCTATGGCCATATTGGGCTAGCCATTATTTTTGATTAGAATGATGTGTCCCTTTTTGACGGCAAGTGCAATTTCACCCTGTTTGAGGCGCAACGCCAGATCACCGAAAATTTCACGGCGCCATCCATTTAACGCACGGACCGGTGCTTCATCATCGCTTGCCAGCAATTCCAATTCATCCGCAGAAGCAATCAATCTTGGCGCGATATCATGCTTGTCGGTCACATGTTTTAGCAGCACTCGAAGAAGCTCCACCATCGCGGTAGGTGGGCGTTTTGTTGAGCCACGTTTTTCTGCCTCGGGAAGCGATGATGAAGGCATGGCGGCAACCATATCCAAAACCTTGCTAATCGGGGCAACTAGCTTGCCATCTTTGCCACCTGGAAAATTGCGGATATTGGCAAAATCATTCCGGCCTTTGGGGTTTGATCCAGCAAGATCGATCAAGGTTTCGTCACGTATCACCCTGTTTCTTGGTAAATCGCGAATTTGCGCTTCTCTTTCACGCCATGCTGCCAGATGCATCAGCCGCAATAATGGTTCCGGACGCATATTCCGCACTTTGAGCTTTTGCCATGCGTCATCAGGTGCGGTGACATAAGTTGCTGGGTCATTTGATTTGGCATATTCTTCATTAAGCCAATGGCTGCGGTTTTCGGCTTCCAGCTTGCTGCGCATCAGGGGGTATAATTTCGCAAGGTAGATCACATCATCAAGTGCATAGATAATCTGACGCTCGCTCAATGGGCGTTTTGACCAATCGGTAAAACGTGAGGTTTTATCAATATCATGATCAAGCATGGCCTTGACTAGCTTGTCATAGCCAACCTGATCGCCAAGCCCGCAAACCATCGCCGCAATCTGCGTATCATAGATTGGCCCAGGCAGGCTGCCCATCAAATGCAAAAAGATTTCCATATCTTGATTGCCAGCGTGAAACACTTTGGTAATATTTTGATTGCGCATCAAATCCCAAAGCGGGTTTAGGTCAATATTCGGGGCAAGCGGGTCAATCGCAACAGCATCAGCGCCATCACTGATCTGGATCAAACATAATTGAGGATAATAAGTGCGCTCGCGCAGAAATTCAGTATCGACTGCCAAAAATTCGGCATTTTGATATTGTGTTAAGATGGCGTTCAGCGCGTCATTTGTGGCGATAGGTGGTGCTGCCTTTGGCACATTTGCTTCATCGCTGCTTGCTTGGCTGGCATGTCGTTTCATTAATTACCTCGCTTCATCCTCGATGATATACGGCAAAAAGCACGCTTCTGGAAGGCAAACCTATTGATTTCGTCGAATAGCGCTCCTAAATCTAATCTATGACAAATATCCAAAATCGATCTAAAAAGTTCAAAAACGCCACTACAACCCTAGTCGTGTTGGCAGGGTTCGCCAGCCTCAGCGATCTGGCTGTCGCCGCAACTGTGACGCCGCATCGCGCATTTTATGAAATGCAGCTCGGTGTGGCTGACCAGAACTCCAATGTGCAAGCCGTCAGTGGGCGATCGGCATTTACGCTTGATCGTGATTGTGATGGATGGCGTTCTAACGAAGAATATCTCATTGAATTTGGTGGACAAGAAGGCAGCCGTGATCGGATTTTGTCGCGCTTTGAGTCGTGGGAATCAGACAAAGGTGATATGTATAGTTTCGCGATCAGCGAAAATAGCAGCTTTGAAGCGGCAAAAGACTTCGGCGGCTTTGCCGAACTAAAATCTGGCGGCGGCATGGCGTATTTTTTAATGGCTGATGAGGAGGCGGTGACTTTGCCAGCCGATACTTATTTTCCAATGCGGCATTTGAATGCGATTATTGATAGCGCTGAAAAAGGCCAAGCCATCCTTGCCGCGCCAGTATTCACCGGTGCCAAGCCTGATGATGCGCTGTTATCGACCAATACGGTTATTGGCGGGTGGCGCGGTGAAGATGCGGCCATTCAGATGGGTGAGTTTGGTCAGGATGGCTATTGGCCAGTCCAGATTGCCTATTTCAAACCCACAGCAACAGCGGCAGCACCTGAATATGAAATTCAATATTCTATGCAGCCAAATGGCGTGATTCGCCGGTATGTCATTGATTATGGTGATTTTACCGTCATTGCCAAATTGCTAAAGCTGGAAAGCATCGAAACTCCAAGCTGTCCCTGATTGCTGATTGCTATCGCCGTTGATGAGGTGATGGCGAGGTGGCTGCATCTATGGCAAGGCAGGCTGCACCCTTTGCCAGCGTAAATGCATCTTGTTTGCCTTTTTGTAATTTCGTTTCACTGCGTTCAACCAAAAGATAGGCAGGCCATTTTCGCGGCACATTCTGGTAAAGCCGATCAAGACCGGCAAGGCGGCCACCAAGAACAATCACATCAGGATCAAACATGTTGATGATCATCGCCGTGGTTCGGCCAATGCGGTCACCTAAGACCTGCAAAACGCTTGACGCGACTAGATCACTGGCATCGGCTGCGGCTGCAATCGCTTTGATACCAAGTCGTGTCTGGGTAATATCGTGATATTCGGTTTCTAGCCCGCAAAGCGATAAAAAACAATCAAGGCATCCGGTGCGTCCACACCAGCAATCGCGTCCATCAAGCTCGTGCGGCACTGGCTAGGCAAGTGGGGTATGACCCCATGCGCCAACAATGCGGTTGGCACCGCGCCATAGTTTTTGGCCAAAAGTGACGCCGCCAAAAACATGATTATCGAGATAAAGGGCGCAGGCAACGGCGCTATCTTTTGCCGCGCCAAAACGACTTTCATAAACAGCGAGGGCTTGTCCGGGGCTTGCCAAGGCAACGGCACGTCCAAGGCTCGCTTGTAAATTTGCCTTTAAAATCTGTGCCAGCAAGACACTTGAGGCCGTCAGGCGGGCTTGGTTGGCCGATAAAGTCGCCTTGCGCGCTAACCGCGATAGATTGGGACAGATTGGGTTGCGCTTTCGCCGCGTTTGCGACTATGGCACCGCAAATTTCCAGCAAATTGGAAATTTTGTCATGTTTAAGGCTGAGACTGTCTTGCCAAACAAAATCACCGCCATTGTTTAGGATGGCGGCGTTTATGAAGCTATTTTCAATGGATAGCCCTAAATACATATCTGGACTTTGGGCTCGCCTGTCAGGCTATTTGATTTTTGATTCGCGGAAGATGACATGCTTGCGGGCGCGCGGGTCATACTTTTTCAGCTCCAGCTTTTCAGGCTTGGTGCGTGGATTCTTTTTGGTCACGTAAAAGTAACCAGTGTCAGCTGTGCTTACGAGCTTGATTTGCAGGGTCGCTGGCTTCGCCATGACACATACTCCTTAATTGAGGGTCTCTGGACGGACCGGTATCAAAAAACTGCGCGCAAACTGGGGTAAATCGCAACAAATGTCAAGTGCAGATCATCGTCTTTTTCGCTTTGACCCTTTGCCACGCCCTGAAGCATTGCGGCCATTGGCCGACTTTGTTCTTGCACGGCGGCCTGATATGTTGGCGTCATGTTTTTTTACGTATTTTGTTGATTTGCGCGCAAATTTCTTGCTTTGCAGACCGCCTTCAACCCATTCCAAAAGAATACCGCCCGATACTGGCGTGACCTCAGTCACTTTGACCCGCAAAGATAGTCCCATGACCAAGCGCCAGCCATTATGTCGCCCTTCGAGCGATTGCGTGGCTTCATCATAGTCGTAAAAATCGTCAGGAAAGCCGCTCAACGGCAACAATCCGTCAGCGGCGCCATCTTCAAGCCGAATAAAAGCCCCAAAACCGGTAATGGCGACAATTACGCCATCGACCACTGTGCCAAGCCGCGCTTCAAATAGAGCAGCGGCAAAGCGGTCAATGGTTCGGCGTTCCGCCGCGGCCGCATTGGCCTCGGTTTCTGAAATATGTGTGCAAATTTCAGCAATCTGATCAAGCAGCATGCCGTTCAATCCGTCTTTTGGGCCAATTTTTTGGCGCGCAGCGGCATCGACAAGCGCACGATGGACAAGCAGATCAGCATACCGCCTGATTGGCGAAGTGAAATGCGCATAATTGCGAAGCGATAATCCGAAATGCCCAATATTATCGATGCTGTAGACAGCTTTTGCCTGACACCGCAATACCGCCTCATTCACCGTTAAAGCATCAGGGCTGTTTTCAGCAAGCGCGAGAATTTGATTGAGATGATAGGGGCGAAGCACCTGCCCAGTAGTAAAATTCCCGCCAACAGTCTCGGCAATCTTGCTGAGGATAGCCGCTTTTTTAGGATCAGGCGTGTCATGAACGCGAAAGACGCAAGGTTGGCGACTGGCAATCAAAATATCAGCCGCCGTTACATTGGCCGCAATCATGAAATCTTCGATCAAGCGTTGCGATTCGGTTTGTGATCGTTGGGAAATGGCAATGGCGTTACCGGTGTCATCCATCACAACGCGACGTTCTTTGAGGTTCAGTGCCAAGGGTTCGCGATCTTGCCGGCCTTTATCAAGCGCCCGCCATGCACCGAATAATGCGTGAATGCAGCCATGCGGCACATCGCAATCAGCCTCATCCATCACCCCATCAAAAACCGCCTGAACCTGATCATAGGTCAATCTAGCGTGTGACCGGATCACGGCGCGTTCAATATGATGCGATAGGCGTTTGCCATTTTTATCAATGTAGATTTCTGCAACCATCACCGCGCGGTCTTCATGCGGCCGCAGCGAGCAAAGATCATTCGAGATCGCCTCGGGAAGCATTGGCACAACACGATCGGGTAGATAGACCGAATTACCGCGTTTGCGTGCTTCACGATCAAGCGCGCTGTTAGGGCGGATATAATGCGACACATCAGCAATGGCAACAAGAAGACGCCAACCGCCGTTTTCGGCTGTTTCGGCAAAAACCGCATCGTCAAAATCACGCGCATCAGCCCCGTCAATCGTCACTAGCGGTTGATCGCGAAGGTCACGTCGGCCTTTCACTGGCGGAACCTTTAACCCCTGTGATTCGCTGATTGCCGCATCGGGAAATTGATGTCTGATGCTAAATTCGGCGAGGGCAAGCGCGCTGAAAGCACCCGGTGATCCGGCATTACCAAGATTAGTGATGACCCGCGCATTTTTGCCGATATGACCGCGCGATGGCATTAATGCAGCCTCGACCAGATCGCCACCCTTGAGGATGACTTTATCATTTGCCAACAAGACAAGGCTGTCACGTTTGCTGCGATCGGCAGGTTGAAGGCGAAACCCTTTTCCGGCGGGAACAACAACGCCAAAAAGACGCTTTTGCTGGCGATCAAGAACGCGGATGATGCGCGCCTCATATAA
>MDTC01226055.1_pt1 | contig 15967 bp, 14 predicted proteins | sample 811181 | NCBI WGS metagenome assembly MDTC01 (sample SAMN05326644, study PRJNA326480) | marine metagenome | isolation source: seawater | place: Pacific Ocean: North | collected 2011
CTGGAGACTGGGGACTGGGGACCGGCCCGCCACTCCGTCGCTCGCAGCAACGCGACTCCCCGCGAGACGATCTGGTCCCGCCACTCCCTCGCTCGGAGCAACGCGACTTCCCGTGCGCGGACCTCTGCGTCGTCCCCAGCCGTACCCCAACCGTCGCGGATCAGGACCCGTCCTTCTCCGTCTCCGCCTCTTCCCTCTCCACCGGCAGCCCCCTCCGATCCAGCTCCGGCACGACCTCGTCCTCCGCCCTCACCGGCACGTGCACGTCCATGATCTGCTCCTTCGGCCGGTAGCAGTGACCTTCGAAGCAGCCCTGGTGCCGCACCTTGATCTGCAGCGTGCGCACGCCGGGCTCGGGGCGGGCAGCCTGGGCGGGGATGCGGACGATGATGTCGTTGCTGTACTGCTCGCGGGGGATCTCGTCGCGGCCCGGATCCATGCGGACCTCGCCGGGGGGGATGTCGGGGTGGCCGACGTGCAGGTCGGCGCGGTCGACGACCTCGACGTGGAGCTGATCGCGGTAGACGACGAAGCCGGGGGGCACGTCCAGGACCAGCTCGACGTCACCGGGGCGGGCGCCGCGGAGCACGTTGGGGCGGGGATGCCACTGGAGCGGGTCCTCGCGCGGGGGGAGGACCTGGTAGCCAGGGGGCACGCCGTAGGGGACCTGGCCGGGCGTGGTGGGGTCGACCCGCACCGGCGTCGCGCCGCGCACCGGCTCACCAGCCAGGGCGGGTTGGGCGATCAGGGCCAGCAGAAGTGCGACCAGGAGTCCTCCAGCGCTCTCTTGGTACATGCACCTTCAGATCCTCGCAAGGGGTCGTGAAGTCCCCATGGCGGACCCTGACAGCTTTCGACATGCGCAGGTCCGAGCGAGGCCCGGCCCATGGCGCTCCGCCCCCGAGCATGCCATGTGCCCCCATGCCCGACCTGTCCCGCGTCGCCGTCGTCATCCCCGCTCTGAACGAAGAAGACGCCCTGCCCGGCGTGCTCGCCGCCCTGCCCGCGGTCGGCCGGGTGGTGGTGGTCGACAACGGCAGCACCGACCGGACCGCGGAGGTGGCCGCCAGCCTCGGGGCCCAGGTCGTGAACGAGCGGAAGCGGGGCTACGGCAGCGCCATCCTCGCCGGAATGTCCGCGTTGGAGGAGGAACCTCCCGATGTGCTCGTCATCCTCGACGCCGACCACGCCGATCGCCCGGAGCTGCTGTCCAGGCTCGCGGCGCCGATCCTCGCCGGGGACGCGGACCTCGTGCTCTCCGATCGCTCCCGCACCGCCGCACCGGGCGCGCTCACCGTGCCCCAGCGCTTCGGCAACCGCTTCGCCACGACGCTGATGTGGGGAGTCACCGGCCACCGCTACGCCGACATGGGCCCGTTCCGCGCCATCCGCTGGACCTCGCTGCTCGCACTGCACATGGAGGACCCGACCTGGGGCTGGAACGTCGAGATGCAGCTCAAGGCGGTCCGTCGTGGGCTGCGGATCCGCGAGATCCGCGTCCCCTACGGCGCCCGCCGGGCCGGTCAGAGCAAGATCAGCGGCGATCTGCGCGGTGCGGCCCGCGCAGGCGCGCGCATCGTGTGGGCAGTCGGGCGGTACGCCCGCGACTGACGGCGTTAGGGTGTGCTCCCCTCCCCCACGAGCTCCCCCCCGGAGTCCCTCCGTGCCCCTCCTCGACGGCCCCCTGCCCGACGACCTCCACAAAGTCCACATCCTCGGCATCTGCGGCACCGCCATGGGCTCGCTCGCGGGCATGCTCAAGGACGCCGGCTACGACGTGACCGGCAGCGACACCGGCTGCTACCCGCCCATGTCCGACTACCTGGCGGATCTGGGGATCGCGATCAAGCAGGGGTGGAAGGCCGAGAACCTCGACCACGATCCCGATCTGGTCGTGGTCGGCAACGTCATGCGGGCCGAGTACGCCGAGTCCAAGGCCACGGTCGACCGGGACCTGCTCTACTGCAGCCTCCCCCAGCTCCTGGGCGCGCTCTACCTCGACAAGGCCCACAGCACGGTCATCGCGGGCACCCACGGCAAGACCACCACCACGTCCATCACCGCGTGGCTGCTCGAGGCCGGCGGGCTCGAGCCGGGCTTCCTGATCGGCGGGCGGGTCGCCAACTTCGACCGCACCGCACGGGCGGGCAAGGGCACCCACTTCGTCATCGAGGGCGACGAGTACGACACCGCCTTCTTCGACAAGCGCCCGAAGTTCCTGCACTACCGGCCGAACACGGTCGTGCTCACCTCGGTCGAGTTCGACCACGCCGACATCTACCGCGACATCGAGCACGTCACCGAGAGCTTCCGCGCGCTGATGGGCATCGTTCCGGAGGACGGCCTGGTCATCGTGCGCGGCGACGATCGCATCGCCCGCGGCGTCGCCCAGGAGGCGGGCTGCGAGGTCCAGACCTACGGGCCGGGCCACGCCTGGGACGGCCGCATCGACTCCGTCGACACCGAGCGCGGGGTCATGACGTTCACGGTGTTGCGGGGTGGCGTCCCCGTGGGCACCTTCGAGAGCATGCTGGTCGGCGAGCACAACCTCTACAACCAGGTCGCCGCGGCCGCGGCCGCCATCCGGGCCGGCGTGACGGTGCCCCAGCTGGCCGAGGGATTCCGAACGTTCAAGGGGATCAAGCGCCGGCAGGAGATCATCGGCGAGCCCGGTGGAGTCACCGTGCTCGACGACTTCGCCCACCACCCGACCGCGGTGAAGGTCACGCTCGAGGCCCTGCGCCGCCGCTTCGGACCCCGCCGCCTGTGGGCCATCTGGGAGCCGCGCTCCGCCACCTCGCGCCGGGCGATCTTCCAGGACGCATACGCAGAGGCCTTCGACGAGGCCGACCAGGTCATCATCGCCGCCCCGTACGACCAGAGCCGCATCGACGAGGCCGACCGCTTCTCCTCGGAGCAGCTGGTCCAGGATCTGACCGCCCGCGGGGTCGACGCCATGACCCTGCCCGACGCTCCCAGCATCGCGGGCGCCCTGTCCGCGGGCGTGCACCCCCACGACGTGGTCGCCATCCTGTCCAACGGCGGCTTCGACGGCCTGCACCAGCGCCTGCTGGTCCTGCTGCGCGAGCGCTTCGGAGACGAGCGCACCGGATGAGGGGGTTCTTCGCCGGACTCGTCGTGCTCGCCGCCTGTGGTCCCCCCACGGTGCGGGTCGCCGGCGTGACCCTCCAGCTGCACACCCCCGCCGACGTCGATCCCCTCGCCGGTGCGGACACCCTGTTCGTGCGGGTGCTGGACGCCGACGGCAACGAGGTCGAGAGCGCCAGTGGAGCGCCCGGCGGCACCGTGCCCCTGCCCCCGATCACCACCTTCGGCGAGGTCGAGATCGAGGTGACCGCGCGGGCGAACGGCGAGGTGCTGTCCGCGGCGCGCAGCGGCCCGGTCCGGGTCGATCCCCGCGACGAGCTCGTCGTCGACGTGCTCTTCCTGCCCATCAACCAGGCGGTACCGCTCCAGTGGACCCCCACCGCCCACCGGATCGGCCACACCGCGGTGAACCTGCCCGACGGCCGGGTGCTGCTCATGGGCGGCCGCACCCCAAGCTCGGCCACCCTGCGCGCCGACTCCGAGCTGTGGTCGCCTGCGACGGGCTTTGCCGGCGAGGGCCCGGTGCTGCCCCAGGGCATGCGCTACGCCCGCCAGGCGACCCTGCCCAACGGCGTCACCCTGGTCGCCGGCGGAGAGGGCGCGCCCCAGCAGGTGCTCGCGGTCGAGGACGCCGACGACGAGCTGTCCATCCGCGCCCTCACCCCGCTCCGCTCCGCGACCACCACCCCCTGCATCGTCACCCACCCGACGCTGGGCGGCGCGGTCGTGCTCACGGGCTCTACGCTGGAGTTCTATTCGGCGGAAGGCCGCGTTGGAAGCGAGGACTTCGCGGCCAGCGACGTCGAGGCGTGCGCGGGCAGCCAGGGCTACGTCGTCACCGCTGGCGGCACCGAGGGCTGGGGGATCATCGACCTGTCCACCGAGGAGGACTGGCCCTTCGACCTCACCGCACAGACCACCTGGCTGCCCAACCTGCCCGCCCTGGACGGCCCGCAGGTGGTGGCGCCCGATCCCGACGACGATCTCGTGTGGGTCGGCGGCGGCTACGGCTTCGACGCCTCGGTCGGCACCCGCCTGGTCGACCCCTCCCGGCGCGAGGTGGACCCGGCGGAGGACCTCACGACCGGCCGCACCGGCGCCCAGGCCGCCCCGTGGCGCGACGGCACGGTGGTGCTCGCCGGGGGCTGGTCCGACGACGTCCGCAGCGCGCCCGTACGCAGCGTCGTCATCCATGATCCCGCCCAGGGCGACCTGCTCGACATCCAAATCCCCGCGACCGACCCCACCCTCTCCGTGCTCGCCGGCGGTGCCCTGCTGCTCACCGGTGGCGTCGACGACGCGGGCGAGGCCGCGGGCGCGATCGGCATCGTGCCCTGGGTCGAGGAACAGGACTGACATGGCTGACGCGCCGCCTCCCCCGCCACCTCCCATCGAGCTGGTCGCACCCCTGCCCCCGGGGGTCGCCTCACCGATCCCCCTGGTGCGAGCCCCACTCTCCGCAGCACCCCGCCGAGAGCGCGTCGACCCGGGCGAGGAGCCGTCCGACTTCGACGAGGGCGATCTGGAGCTGAAGGTCCGCCTGGGCTTCTCCGGCAACAGCCTCTTCCCCCAGACCCTGCTGACCGCCTTCTTCAACTGGTTCGAGCTGCAGGCGACCGTCGACTACGGCGTCTACCAGCGCGAGTACCTGACGCTGGGCATCGGTGCGGAGGCCTGGGTCGGCCGCCCGTGGATCCCCGAGGCGATCAGCAACCTCGAGTCCTCCTCGGGGCAGGCGCTCGACTGGCGCTCCACCACCCGCGGCATCGCCCTGCGCGGCACCGCCCACTACACCTGGCTGTCGAGCTTCGACCCCTACGCCGTCGTGCTGGTCGGCCCCACCGTCGATACCGTGTACGCGCGCCGCACCGACCGCAACGACGCCTTCGGGCGCCGCACCAGCGGGGGCATGCGCCTGGGCGGCGGGGGCGGCATCAGCATCGTCAGCGAGGACCGCGTCATGGGCGGCCTCGAGCTCCGCTACCTGATCGCGACCCGCTTCCGCTCCGGCGAAGACGTCCCCATCGAGAGCACCGTCGACGGCAGCCGGGTCGACAGCTTCGACGTCGGCAGGGCCCAGCGGCCCCCGCGCGGGTTCAGCTGGGTGGCGTACGTGGGGGTGCGGTTCTAGGTCAGCCCCCGCGGACCTCGATCACCACGAGCTCCAGCCCCTTGTCCTCGACCGTGCCGACGTACACGTCGAGGGCGCCGGCGGGCAGGCTCATCTGCAGGGGCTCGGTGAGGCCGCCGTCGAGGGTGGCGCCGTTCTCGATGGCGTCGAACATCAGGCCCTCGCCGCCGGGCCAGGGGATCTGCTTGCCGGTGGGCTCGACCTCGGCCGCCTCGCCTTCCTTGTGGGCGCGCGAGGGGCTGGTCGCCTTGATGGAGATGACGAAGCGCAGGCCGTCGTCGAGCTCCGCGACCCCGATGGGACCGCTGTCGGCGAGCGCGAGACCGCCGATGTCGAGACCGACCCAGGCATCTTCGCCGAGGCCCGCCACCACGGCCTCGTAGAAGCGGGTGAAGCCCTGCTCGGGGTCCTGGCCGCGCCACTTGGGCGCGATCGCCTTGGGGAGGAGCAGCACGGGGCCGCCGAGGGGATGGAACCAGTTCATGGGCGGAGGCTAGCGCGGATCGGGTCAGGGAGGAAACCCCGGTGGTCGATCACGCGCCCGGGCGGTCCCGAACGAGGTATGCGCGCACATGCTCGGTACCCTGCTTCCCGACCTGCGCACGCCTGTGCCCGGCGCTGCCTCCCGCGCCGCGGTGGACGTGCTCGCTCGCCACGAGTGTCCCGCGATCACCGCCCGCCGTGCGCGCCGGGCGGCCGCACTGGGCACCGCAGACACCGATCCGATCGTCTGGGACGAGGCGGTGGGTGCGAACGTGGTGGATGTGGACGGCAACGTCTTCGTCGACCTGACCGCCGGGTTCGGCGTCGCGACCCTGGGCCACCGCGACCCGGAGGTGGTGGCCGCCGTGCGTGCACAGCAGGATCGTCTGCTGCACGCGATGGGCGACGCCTTCCCCGACCGCACCCGCATCGCCCTGCTGGAGGCGCTCGCAGCGGCTGCTCCCGGTGGCCTGGGCCACGCGATCCTCGGCCTGTCCGGGGCCGACACCATCGACGCCGCGGTCAAGACTGCCCTGCTCGCCACCGGGCGCACCGGGGTGCTGACGTTTGGCGGCGGCTACCACGGGCTCTCGCTGGGCACCACGCCCTTGCAGGCGTACAAGGCCGCCTTTGCCGAGCCCTTCCGCGCGATCCTCCACCCCGACGTGCGCCACCTCCCCTACGGCGCCCCGATGGCCGACGTGCGCGAGGCCCTCGCTGGCGGGGACATCGGCCTGGTGCTGGTCGAGCCGGTGCAGGCGCGGGGCGGGTGCCGGGTGCCGCCCGACGGCTGGCTCGCCGAGCTGGCCGCGGTCGGTCGCGCCGCTGGCGCCGTGTTCGCCCTGGACGAGATCTACACCGGGTTCGGGCGCACCGGCGCACCCTTCGCAGCTGCTGTGGCCGGTGTCGTGCCCGACCTTTTGTGCGTGGGCAAGGCCCTGGGCGGCGGCTTCCCTGTCTCCGCGTGTCTCGGCAGCGCCGAGGTGATGGGCGCGTGGGGCGCATCCGCCGGCGAGGCCCTGCACACCCAGACCTTCCTCGGTCACCCCCCGGGCTGCGCCGCCGGGCTGGTCACCCTGCGCCGCCTGCCCGACACCACCGCCCGCTGCGCCGAGCGCGGCCAGGCCCTGCGCGCCGCAGTCGAGGCTGCCGGGTTCCCCGTGCGCGGAGTGGGGCTGCTCCTCGGTGTCGAGCTCGGCGGGCGCTCGCTCCTCGCCAGCCGGCGCCTCCTCGAGCGCGGCTGGATCGTGCTCCCTGCGGGCATGCAGGCGGAGGTGCTGTCCCTCACCCCACCCTGCGTGATCACCGATGCGCAGATCGCGGCGTTCGTCGCGGATCTCGTGGCCGTGCTGGAGCAGCCGTGAAGGTCGATGTGACCGCCTGGCACGGCGACGGTCGCGACCTCGCCGCGCGCATCACCGCGTTCGTGGACGAGAGCCTGTCCGGCACGCCTGGCGAGTCCTTCGACGCCCTGGCCCTGGCCATCCACCGCTACCAGCGCGAGCGCTGCCCCGTGATCCGCAGCCTGACCGACGGCGAGCCCGCAGCGGTCGCCGAGCTGCCCGCGGTGCCGGTCGGCCTGTTCAAGGACCTGCCCGTCGGCACCGTCGACCCGGACGAGGCCGCCGCGACCTTCCTGACCAGCGGCACCACCGGTGGCGGTCGGGGTGCCCACCGGCTGCGCAGCACCGCGCTGTACGACCACGGCGCGGTGTCCTGGGCTCGCCGCGTGCTGCCGACCTGGCCCGCACGCACGGCCAACCTGCTCCTCGACCCCGCACGCCACCCCGAGTCCAGCCTGTCGCACATGGTCGACCTGTTCGCCGCGGACAGCAGCTGGCACCTGGCGACCGACGGACTCGACGTGGACGGCTTCGTCGCCGCATTGGGCTCGGAGCCGGTCTTCGTCGGCGCGACCGCGTTCGCCCTGGCCGAGCTCCTGGAACAGCACCGGCCACGAGCCCTGCCACCGGGCAGCACGGTCATGGTCACCGGGGGCTTCAAGGGCCGCCGCCACGCGCTCGACGAGGCTGGCCTGCACGCCGCGGTCCGCGAGGTACTGCGCCCGGCCCACCTGGTGACCGAGTACGGCATGACCGAGCTCTCGAGCCAGCTCTGGGGCACGCCCGGCACCGCATACCGCCCGCCGCCCTGGCTGCGGGTCCTGGCCATCGACCCGTTCACCGAGGCGCTCCGCCCCCCGGGCGAGTCCGGGCAGCTGCGCCTCGTCGACCTGTGCAACCTCGACGGCAGCGTGGCGATCGAGACCATGGATCACGGCATCGTGCACGCAGACGGTACGGTGACGCTGTTCGGACGCCTGGAGGGCGCGCCCGCCCGGGGCTGCTCCTTGACCGTCGAGGAAGCCTGGGAGGCCCGCCGGCGCGGCCGATGACACCCCTGCCCCGTGGAGGGCCCGATGCGATGGCGTGAGGTGGCGGCCTGGCGAGACCGCTTGCGCGAGGCCGACCTGTCCGGCGTCAAGACCGACCTGTCCCCCGAGGGCCTGCGTGCCGCGGTCGACGCCGCGCTGGATGGACTCGATGACATCTCCCTGCAGTCCGTCGGCTCCCTGCCCGGCGCGCCCTACAAGCGCGCCGTCGTCGTGACCGCCGGCACCGTGTCCACCGCCGCCCTGGAGTGGATCGCCTGCCTGCTGGGACGCGGGTCGGAGGGGATCTGGAAGCACCCCGAGGGCAAGGAGGGCCTGTCCCACGTGGTGGTCGACGCCGCCGGGGACCTGCCCCTGGCCGCGACCGCGACCCGCGACGTCATCGCGTCGGCCAACGTCGTCATCGCGATGGGCTCGGACGAGGCGGTCGCCGACATCCGGAAGGCCGCCGCCCCCAACGCCGTCGTGCACGAGCACGGCCACGCCTGGTCCTGCGCGTGGGTCACCGGCCGGGTCCTGCCCAGCGATCCGCGCGTGCCCGACGGCTTCGCCGGCCCCTGGGACCGGGTCGCCGCGGACGCCGCCCTGCACGACGGTCGCGGCTGCCTGTCGCCGGTGATCGTGTTCACCTCCATCGACCTGTCCGACGCCGTCGACCAGCTCGGCGAGGCCATGGCCCGCGCCCAGGAGCGCTGGCCGATCGGCAACATCCACGGCGAGGAGGCGCAGATGATCCGCGCCCGCCGCGCCATGGCCCGCGTCGTCGGCGTGAAGCGAGGAGGAACCGGCTATTCCGTGCACGGCCTCACCCTGGAGCACGCCGTGCCCCACGGCCTGCCCCGCTCCATCCTGGTCGTACACGCCGAGGATGCCCAGCAGGCCGCCACCTGCGCTGCCCAGTGGGGCGGGTCGCTCTCCACGGTCGGCACCGACGACCCCGCCGGCGCACCCCACTGGTTCCGCGCCGGCGCCACCCGCATCTGCCCCACCGGCCGCATGCAGCGCCCCCCCCTCGACCGCGTCCACGACGGCGTCCGCTGGGTCATGCAGACCATGCGGGCCCAGGGGATCGAGGGCTTCAGGGAGGTCGGGGAGGCCTGACGACGCTCAGCTGGTCTGCGACCGGAACAGCGGATCGCGGATGTTGCTCTGCTCCCGGAGCCGGATCAGCGCCTCGCGCTCGATCTGACGCACGCGCTCACGGGACAGGCCCATCTCCTTGCCGACCTCGGAGAGCGTGCGGAACTCGCCGTCCTCGAGGCCGTAGCGGCGGGTCAGGACGAAGCGCTGGCGCTCGGACAGCACGGTCTTGAACGCCTGGTGCATCCGGTTCAGCTCCTGGCCCTGGATGGCCTCGCCGTCGGGCTGCACCGCGTCGTTGTCGGACAGGAAGCGCTCCAGCGGGCGCGGGCGAGGCCCGTCGTCCACCGGCTGCTCCAGGCTGATGGTGTTGCCCTGGGACAGCAGCAGCTCCGCGCGCTCCTTGTCGATCCCGACCTCCTGGGCCAGGTCCGAGATGGTGTAGGGCAGACCGGCCGCGTCGAATCGCTTTATGGCCTTGCGCAGGTTGCGGGTCTGTTCGACGGCACAGCCAGGCAGCCGCACCGGACGACCGGTGTGGTCGATGGCGCGGGTCATCTGGGCGCGCACCCACCAGCGGGCGTAGGTGGAGAAGCGAATGCCGCGGTCCGGATCGAAGCGCTTGGCCGCGCGCAGCAGGCCGATATAGCCCTCCTGCACGAGATCCTCTTCGTCCATGAACGGACCGGCGAGCTTGCGCGCCTCGCCATGGGCGATGCGTCGGCCGCTCATGGCCAGCTTCCAGCGCAGGTTCTCCGCAGCAGCCCAGGCCGTCTTGGCCTCGCGGGCGCGCATGCGCAGCTCCTGATCGTCCTTGGAGATCTTCCACACGGCCTCGACCGCGGACTCCAGACGGTCCACGGCGCCGGCGCGGGTGCGCTCGGCGCGCTCGGGGCGCTTCGAGAGGATGTCCTCTGCGGCCTCGAGGCCGCGGATCGCATCACGCGCGCGGTTCTCCGCGCGACGGATGTCTCGGGCGATCGCCTTCTCCTGCTCGGCAGTCAGGCGCTCGGAGGCCTTGCGGCGGTTGTCGGAGGACAGGGAGGTCAGCATCAAGCCGGCTCCAGGAAGTTCGTGACGGCATGAGTGTCGGTCGATTGGGGCGCGCTGCCCCACGGTGAGGGGGTGGCGTGAGAAGCAGCAGCGCGGGGGCCACCACCGCAGCGCGGTCAGCAGCCATCATAGGATCGGCAGAGAGTGAATCAACCCCCACCCCCAGAGGAGATCAGGGTGGGTGCAGGGTCAACGGGCAGACAGAGGCGGGAATCACGACCGGCGGAACCGGTGCGGCAGCTTCCTCGCGGACCGTTCGACCCCGTACAGGGTGTCGCGCGCTATCCTGCGTTCGCAAGGTCAGCGCAAGCCGTGACGACATCTGACACGCGGTTGACCATGTGTTCGTGGGACAAGTGGGGCATCGCTGGCCCCTCCCGCGGCCTTCCAAGGAGACGCCGATGCTCGCCCGCTGCGCCCCCCTGACCGCCCTCGCCCTCACCCTCGCCGCCGGAGGCTGCAAGGGCGGCGGAACCGACACCGGAGACACCGGGGAGACCGGACTCGAGCCCGAGTGCCTCGAGGACCTCGCCTGTGGACAGCACGAGATCTGCGAAGAGCAGGAGTGCGTGATCGGTGACCGGGATGACACCTTCGACGGGGCGCGATCCATCTACCAGGTCGGCGCGCTGACCGATCCGGGCGTGCTCTCGGGCCTCATCCACAAGCCGGGCGACGTCGACCACTACGTCTACGAGGCCACCGGCCCGGGCTGGATCCGCGTCACCACCCTCACCGACGGCGGGGACGAGGGGCTCGACACCGTCGTCTCCGTCTTCCGCTCCGACGGCTCGCTGCACCACTACATGGACGAGTACGCCACCGGCTCGCTCCGCGACTACGACTCGCGCATGCAGGTCTGGCTGCCCTCCGCCGGGGACTGGTTCATCCGAGTCGAGGATCGAAGCACCTTCTACGGCGACTCCACCCTGCGCGGCAACACCTCGTTCTCCTACCAGCTGGGGGTCGAGGCGTGGTCCAGCGTGTCCGAGGAGCCCGACTCCATGGGCGACCCCAGCGTGCGCTTCAACCTCTCCAGCGGCTCCACCATCTACGCCTGGGGCATCGTGCTGGAGGAGCCCGGCGACATCGACTGGACCACCGCCGACATGCCCTGGGGGGACGCACCGTTCGAGGTCTGGGCGCCCGAGGCCATCCCCGGCAGCGCGCTGACCGCCGTGGTCGACGTCACCGACGAGACCGGCATCACCCACATGCACAAGGTCGACGTCGGACCGGAGGGCTACGGCAGCACCTTCTACAGCGACCAGCAGGACTTCACCCTCGCGGTCAGCGACGCCGAGGGCGGGGGCAGCCTGGACCACTGGACGGTCCTCTACCTGCGCACCCGGGACGAAGGCTACGGCAACCAGCGCGAGGCCGAGCCCAACGACGACCTCGCCGACGCGACGCCGCTGGACTCGGAGGTCGTGAGCGACGGCGGCGTCACGACCGATCGCAGCTTCCTGCAGGGCCGGATCGATGGCGTGGACGACGTCGACAGCTACCGCTTCGGCGCGACGGCGGGCGGCAAGCTGCGCCTGGTGTGCAGCAGCGACAGCTACGGCGCCCTCGGCGACGTGGACGTCACCCTGGTCGACCCCGAGGGCAACGACGTCATCACCCTCGAGGACGGCGACGACCTGGCTCCCGACGGCGAGGTCGAAGACCTGGTCACCGGGGCCTACACCCTGCAGTTCCGGGCGAAGGACGGGGCGTTTGGACCGGGTGTCTACTACCGCTGCGGCGTGTACTCGGACCGGCCGTAGCCCGACGCTAGGACGCCCGGGCGAGTCCGCCGGCGAGCGCGTCCATGCCCTGGCGGTAGGGGCTCTCGGGCAGGTTGCGCAGCGCCTGGCGCGCGGTCCAGCTGGACTGGGCCATGGCCTCCCGGGTCGAGGCGAGGGCGCCGGTGGTGCGCAGGCGCTCGACCAGGATGTCGGCGTTGCGACCGTCCTGCACGAGGCCGCCCCACAGGGCCTCGACCTCGTCGTCCCGCTCCGCGGCGACCGCGACCGCGAGCACCGGACGTCCGGCGGCGGCGCGCGCCTGAAGCCACGCGGGTGCCTCGTCGGAGGTGAGCCCGGCCTGGTCTTCGGCGAGGGTCCACAGGCGCCCGACATGGCGTCCGTAGCGACCGAGCGCAGCGACCGTCGCCACGTCTCCACCGGCGATGTAGCCACCCGCCCGACAGCAGAAGGCGAGCAGGGCACCGTCGTGCACGTCCGCGTGCTCCAGGGCCTCGCGGCGCTCGGGCACGACCCCGGACTCGCGGAGGTGGCGGGACAGGGCCTCCCCGTCGGCGAACGCGCGCAGGGTGTCGACCGCCTCCCCCATGATCTCCGGGGGGCTGACGTGGCGCACGAGCTCGAGGGCGCGCACGGTGAGGTGGGAGCCCCCGAAGCGCTTCAGGAGCCGGCGAGCGACCCGACGGCGGCGACCGCCCGGCTGGCCAAGGGTGACGTCGTGCACCGTGAGCGCGAGGTGGAGCAGCTCGGCCGCGTGCTGGAGCTCCGGATCGACCGCGGCGGCACCGGCGGCCCGGGCGGACAGGGCGACCAGCATCGGACGCACCCGCAGGCGCTCCGAGCCGAGCAGGGCCTCGAGGTCCTCCTTGCCCAGGCGGCCGACCACGTGTGCGAGCACCTCGTCGGAGATGAGATCATCCTGGACCAGGCTGTGCAGCTCGCGGGCTTCCATGCCCCCGCGCCCCAGCACCCGGTCCAGTCCTCGCGAGAGTCGGCTCATTCACGCTCCGTCAGGGCAAGCTAGCCCGGCGGCGAGCCGGGTGGATGACGCATGGGGTTGCTGTCGCGCGAAGGGTCGCCGCGGCGAGGCGACGGCGGTGATCGGTCCGCGAGCGGTCAGACCTGGACCAGGATCCGGCCCTCGAGGGCGTTGCGACCGAGCACCAGCAGCGGCGCGCCGGGGCGGGTCTCGAGCTCGACGTAGAGCGACAGATCGGCGATCTGCACCACGTGGTGCTCCCCGCTGGCGTCAGCCGGGCCCCCCCGCCAGGTCGACGTGGGCATGGAGGGCGCGAGCAGGGCCTGGATGGGGCGACCGTTGATCCGGGCGGTGGTCTGCCAGGGCAGGATCCGGCGGCGGGCGGGCCCCTCGGCGATCTCCTCGCCGAGCTCCTCCGTGGAGAGCACGACGTCGAAGGGATCCTCGGTGCCGCCCCCGTCGTCGACCGGCGTGATCAGCGGCGGTCCGGGCAGCGCCTCGGACTCCAGATCGGCGGTGCCGGCGTCGTCACCGACCTCGTCGAACGGATCCTCCGGCGCGGCGCGCTCGGGGCCGTCGTCGGGCCAGGGCACGGGATCGTCGTCGGAGACGGGCGTGTCGAACGGGTCGTCGGGTGTGCGCGGCATGCCCGGGGCGTATCCCGCGCTGGTAGCATCGCGCGATGTCCGACGACGCGATCGCCGGGGAGGCCGCCCCCGCGGACCCGCCCCCGCAAGCGCTGGCCCCCGTGCAACCGGTCCAGCGCCCCGACCCCACCACCCTGCTGCTCTTCCTGGGCTCGGGGGCGGTCTCGCTGGTCTACGAGGTCGTCTGGCTGCGGCGGCTCGGCCTGCTGCTCGGCGGCACCTCGGTCGCGGCCGCGATCACCCTGGGCGCCTTCATGGGTGGGCTCGCGATCGGCGGGTGGCTCGGCCCCCGGATCGCACCCCCGGGAACCAGCCTGCGGGCAGCCCTGCACCGCTACGCCGCGCTGGAGATCGGTGCGGCAATCCTGGCGCTGGGCTTCCCGTTCGCGCTGGACCTGGTGGAGGTGACGACCCGGGCCCAGCCGGTCCTGCGCATGACCCTGGCCGCCGCCCTGCTCCTGCCGCCCACGACCCTGCTGGGCGCGACCTGGCCCGTGCTGGCGCCCCGGCTGGGAGCTCGCGGAGCCACCGGGTTGTACGCCGCGAATACGTCGGGCGCCGTGCTGGGCGTGCTCCTGGCCACCTTCGCCCTGCTCCCGGCCCTGGGCGTGCGCACCACCGAGGTCACCGCGGCCGTGCTGGGCTGCGCAGTCGCCGTGGCCGCCCTGGCCATCGCGCCGAAGCCGACCGGTCTGCCCACCCCCGAGGCGGTCGAGCGCCCACGGTCGGGGGTCGCGCCCGTCGAGGTCCTGTTCGCCGGGTTCGCCGCCGGACTCGCCGCGCTGGGCCTGGAGGTGGTGTGGACCCGACTCGCCGCGGTCGGCCTGGGCGGCAGCGTGCAGACCATCGGGGTCGTGCTCGCGACCTTCCTGGCTGCGGTCGCGGCGGGTGCGTGGATCGGCCGGACCTGGCCCCGGGATCCACGCCTCGGACTGGGCTGGGGGCTGGGCGCACTCGCAGCGCTCGCCCTGCTCGGCGCCTGGACCTGGGGACTGCTGCCGTACGGGGTCGCGATCGCGTACGCCGGGTTCGGCGCCGACGGTCTGCTGCCCGCGTCCGCCCTGCTCGCCGCGATCGCCATGGGGGGCGCGCCGGCCGCGTCGGGGATCGCCTTCTCCTGTGCCGTGCGCCTGCTCGAGGGTCGCCTGGGGCACGCGGCGGGCGGGCTGTACGCCGCCAACACCGCCGGCTCCATCCTGGGCTCGGTCGCCGGCGGCCTGTGGGCCCTGCCGGTGCTCGAGGTGCGCGGCGCGGTCTGGCTCTTCGCCGGGATCGCCGCCCTCGCCGGCAGCGTCGTGCTCCGCCGCCCCTGGCCCGCACTCGCCGCCGTGGCGCTCGCCATCCTGGTGCCCCAGTGGGACGCCAGGCTCTACGCCGTGGGGGTGCACCTGCGGATCAGCGACTTCGCCGACCCCAGCCTGTCCGCGGTCCGCCGCTTCGCCGACGAGGGCTGGACCCTGCAGCTCTACGATCACGGTGCCACCGGGGCGGTCGCCGTGGGACGCTCCGATCGCACCGGCAACGTGTGGCTCTCGGTCAACGGCAAGGTCGACGCTTCGACCGGCGACGACATGCCCACCCAGGTGCTCTCCGGCGAGCTCCCGGTCAGCGCGTCCGCCCACCCGGCCAACGTGCTGGTCGTCGGCCTCGCCTCGGGGGTGACCGCCGGCGCCGTGCTCGACGATCCCCGGGTCGCCCACCTGGACATCATCGAGCTCGAACCTGCCATCGTCGCCGCCAGCCACCACTTCGATCACGTCAACGGCCGGCCCCTCGACGATCCCCGCACCTCCCTGCGCATCGACGACGCCCGCGCCTGGCTCCTACGCGATGGCCCCGTCTACGACGTCATCATCTCCGAGCCCAGCAACCCGTGGATCTCAGGGGTGAGCAACCTCTTCACCCGCGAGTACTGGCAGGCCGCCAAGGGCCGCCTCGCCGACGACGGCGTCTTCTGCCAGTGGGTCCAGCTCTACGGCCTGCCCCCCGACGCCCTGCGCGCCCTGGTCCGCACGTTCAGCGACGTCTTCGGCGACGTCTGGCTCTTCGAGACCATCGAGGGCTCCGACGTCCTGCTCGTCGCCGCCCCCTCCCTCCCCGACGGCCTCCCCCTCACCCCGCGGCTCGACCCCGACGGCGTGCGCAGGCTCGGCGGAGAGGGCTGGCTCAACACCGACGACCATCCCCAGGTCGAGTGGCTCGCGCCCAGGGCGCTGCATCGATCGACCGCGGAGGCGAACAGCCGGGCGATCGTGGAGGCGGGGGAGGAGTAGGTGAGCGGCGGGGGGACAGGAGATCGGCGGGGAGTCGCGTTGCTGCGGGCGAGGGAGTGGCAGCCCGGTCTCC
>MDTC01159785.1_pt1 | contig 15966 bp, 8 predicted proteins | sample 811181 | NCBI WGS metagenome assembly MDTC01 (sample SAMN05326644, study PRJNA326480) | marine metagenome | isolation source: seawater | place: Pacific Ocean: North | collected 2011
CAGTACTCAAAGGACGTTATTTCCCACTCGCAGCAGCACTTTCGCAACGCTTAACTCGTCGCCTTACAGCTGTTCGAGAGCAAGGAATTCTGCCTTGGGCGCGCCCTGATGGCAAGTCTCAAGTGACCGTCGAATACGATGAAGACGGTAATGTCTCTCGAGTTCACACTGTGATTATTGCTATTCAACACGACAAAGACCTCAAAGATAATTTCAATGGTTCAGAATCCGAAGAACTCGCATATGTTAACCAGCAAGTTCGTGAACATGTCGTTGAACACGTCATTCCAGCTGAATTAAGGAAAGACGATTATTCTCTTGTTGTCAACGGAACTGGGCGTTTTGCTGACCCTGGAGGTCCTTATGCAGATGCAGGATTAACTGGACGAAAAATCATTGTTGATACCTATGGTGGAATGGGTCGTCACGGTGGAGGTGCCTTTTCAGGAAAAGACCCTTCCAAAGTGGACCGTTCAGCAGCTTACGCTTCTCGATGGGCGGCAAAGCACGTTGTTGCTGCAGGTCTTGCAAGCCGGTGTGAGATTCAATTAGCCTACGTCATTGGAATCGCAGAGCCTGTGAGTGTGCGCGTTGAGACATTTGGCACCTCTGATTTGTCAGAACGGGATTTAGCGAGCAAGGTCAAGTCAACCTTTGATTTCCGACCAGGTGCTATTGCTCGTGATCTTGACTTGCTCAAACCGATTTACTCAGTGACTGCTTCTGGCGGTCATTTTGGCCGAGTTCCTGGTGAAGATGGAACATTCCCTTGGGAGCAAATTGACCAAGAGCGAATCCATTCACTTCAAAACTAAAAAAGCCAATATTTGACGGCCCGTAGGGCCGATTCACTCAAGTGGTAGGTATCAGTGGCTTGACTCGGTCTTATGTCGTCTCGCCCTGTTCGTGCCGTCGCCTTCGTGCTCGTGTTGCTGTTTGCAAGCATGTCCCCACTCGCATTGCATGCTCGTGCTCACCAGAGTATTCTTTTGTCCACAGATTCCTCTCACATCATGCTGATGGGGGGTGATTCCGGTAACATCACGCTCAACATCGAAAACAATGCATCGGCGATTGAAACATACAACATTACCGTTGATACAACGGGCTTGTCAACAGTTTGGGATATCATTCCGAGCGAAGAAACCGTGGAAAATGTCTTCCCGACTTGGTCGAAAAACACAACGATCATTGTTCGTCTTGACCAAGGAGCACTCCCTTCTGACGGCGGTTCATTCGATATTGTCGTGACTGAACCTGACCAAAACATCAGTAGTTCGATTACGGTTTATGTGTCGGTAAGCCCATCGTATCATCCCTCTCTGAATTTATCGACCATGGGTGGGGCACTCAAGGCAATGGACTCAGGAACAAATGCAACCTTTTCTGTCGAGGTTGAAAATCTGGGTTCAGTTGAAGATACGCTTCTTTTGGATGTTGAATATGAACCTGATTTGGCGGCATGGTGGGCGAATTATACCAACGGGTCAAGCAATAATTCAGGCAACAATTCGGGCAATAACACCGGCAATAATTCTGGCGATAACGGGACAGGTAACGGCACTGGCGGTAACGGCACCGGCAACAACACCGGCGGTAACGGCACTGGCAACAACACCGGCGGCAATGGAACTGGTAACAACACGGGCAACAACACCAACAACTCAACAAATGTAACGACCGTTGACAACGTGCTGATGTTTGGTAACAGTTACACATCGTTCAATTCTTTACATTCGATTCTTGAATCTCTCGGCATCTCGAATGCAGATGCATTAACTGGAGGAGGAAAAACGCTGGCAGGTCACTGGAGTGATGTGAATTCCAGTCATGTGTCAAACACGACGTTAAGGGACGCTAACATCGATTGGGATTACGTCATTCTTCAAGACCAAAGTCAAATTCCAGGATTTTATCGAACCAACGCCGATTGGATTGCAAGTAAAGATGCAGCCGTCAATCTGGCAGATGCAATTGAAGACGAAGGTGGAGACTCAATCTTGATGATGACGTGGGGTCGTCGAAATGGAGACCCGATGAATCCGACCCTGTATTCGAATTTCTCAGTTATGCAAGAGCGTCTTGAATCGGGTTACATGGATTATCACAGCAACATTACCAACGCAGGTCACACCGTTTGGATGGCGCCGGTAGGACTTGCTTTTGCTCATATCCACGACAATGTCGTAGCAGCAGGTTTCAATGCCTCACTGACTGGAAATACATTTTATGACCTCTACAATGCAGATGGAAGTCACCCCTCTCTTGCAGGGAGTTATCTGGCCGCATGCGTTCTTTATGCAACCATGACTGGTGAAACACCAGTCGGCTCAAACGATACGATTTCGCTCAATGCTACGCTCAAACTTGAATTGCAGCAGGCAGCAGCTGCAACCGTATTCAACGAAACATCTCATCTCTCCTATCCCTGGGAAGTTACGGGAACATCTACTACAAGCATGATGATGTCTTCACCACGTGGATTAGGAGGAGGAATCCCAGCTGGATGGAATGTCCAATGGGTTGATGATGAGTTCGCGAACATGGCTGCAGGTTCCTCTGCAACCGCTTCTCTTTACGTATCCGTGCCAAGCAATGCAGCACCGGATTATTACGGATTTAGATTGTTCAGTGCCTCGACTGGAGGAAACACCTCTACTTCCACCATGCTCGTCGTTCATGTTGATGAAGAGCATAATTTGAGCGTTGCTTTCCTCGAGCAGAATGAATTGTTCATTCCAGGCCAATCGACGAATACATCCATTCAAATTACCAATTCAGGCAACGCTGTCGTTGATTATGATTGGACGCTAAGCGTGCTTAGTGGTCCTTGCAATGCCGCCCTTGTTACAGCAACAACACCTTCAGTAGCACCAGATGATGTTCTTGATGTTGGAATTCAAATCTCAGTTCACAATGAAGCCACAAAAACAGATTCCTGCTCGCTTCAAATGAACGGCATTGGGACTTCTGCTTCCGCGCAACACTCGACCATTCCGTTTGATTTCACAGTTGATGTTGATGAGCGTATTTCGTTTTCATTGGTCTCACCAATTGGTGATCTTGAACTCACTCCGGGAACACCGGTTTCCTATGAAATGCGCATTCAAAACAACGGAAGCGAAACCGTCACGTTCTATCTCGATGTTGATTCAACCAACGGCTTGAGCACTAGTTTAGATTCGTCTTCAGGTGTGACTGTAGCTGCTGGCGAGGCAGGTGTCTGGTCGCTTTCTACCGATGCTGACTCGGGTGAATCAGGGGTTATGCCTCAGTCCTTTTCAGTCTCTTATGGTGGAATCACCGTCGTGAACAGCGTAGATATTGAGATTCTTGGCGTACATTCTGCAACCCTTTCAGGTCCGCTTGATGGGCGAATCTTAGCTCGCCCTGGCGATTCAGTCCTTACATCGTTCACCCTTGAAAATACAGGAACCTCTAATCTTTCACTGGTTGCAGGTCTACTTGGATTGCCTGCAGAGGCAGAGGCCTCTCTGAGTCACACGTCTGTTGAACTTGAAATCGGCGAAAGCGTTTCAGTTGATATCACGCTAACCATTGCTGCCTCCTCCCAATCAGGCACTCATGCACTGACCTTTGCTTACGGAAGTTCTGATCTTTCTGTTGAATTGCAACTTTCTCTTCAAATTCAAGACCGTATTGCAGTTTTGATGAGTTCGACAGGCAGTCGAATTGTGGCTGGACCGAGTTCCGATGCTGTTTATTCCTTCGACGTCACGAACCTCGGCACTGCCTCAGATACACTTCATTTGAGTCTCTCAGACAACGGAGCATCAGACTGGTTTGATTTCGAACTGTCTTCAACCTCTTTACTCCTCGATGCAGGACAATCGTCGACGGTTACGCTGAATGTTCGAGAAACCTCTCAAGGTGCTCCAAGCAGCGGAATTGATGTGACACTGCACGCTCATTCCTCCAGCGATGAATCGATAAGTTCTCATATCAACCTCACGATTGAATCGTTGGTAGCAGGTGCAGAAATTCTCGTTCTTTCCGATGACGATTCAGCAGAACCAAACGGTGAGATTCATGGTACAGTTGTCGTCACCAACACCGGCACCGGTTCTGACCAGTTGTTGTTGAGCACAGTTGGACTCGACTGCGGTGTCTCGACGGTACTGAGCCTTGAAGCCGGAGAATCATCTTCTGCTTTACCGTGGTCATGTCTTCTACCGTCTGATGCAGAGGCTGGCTTCTCAGAGCTGAAATTCAGAGTTACGAGTTCCTCTCGGACTTCATTCTCTGCATCCAGTAGCGAAATCTACACGGTTGAACCTGTTTGGGGAAGTTCTGGTGTTTTACAAGTCGAATTTGCTCAATCCTCGCTCACTCTCCCTTCCTCCGGTGGCTCAACTGTGATGGTCTCAGTGACCAACCTTGCCAATGCGCAAGTGACCGGTCTTTTGTCTCTCGAAGGCATTGGTGACGGATTATTGGCTACTGAATGGCTACGCTATTCAGACAATACCTCCAGCAGTGAATTTACCTTGACTCCTGGTTCCACAGTCGAGTATTCATTGACATTGATGTCCTTGGTTTCTACTTCTGAATCTGCAGTGTTGAATATCCGGGCATCTTATCAAATCGGCGATACGGCTTCCTCAGACCTGTCCAGCGAACTCGATGTGGAAATAGAAGGCCCAGCACTGCCGCCGAACGGCGTCACACTTCCTCTTGGCATGGAACTCTCTCAATCGGATTCATTGAACGCTCTGTTCGGGGGATGGATTGTAGCAATTTTGCTACTTGGCGTCTTGTATCTGACTCGTAACAAAAAGCAAAATAATCTTGTTGAAGAGGAAGAAGAAGTTGAAGAGGTGCCTGAGGAAGAAAAAGAAGCACCACTCGGCTACAACGAATGTCGAATGGATGATGGCAAAGTAACCTGCCCCTCCTGTGATGCACGCCTTGGCGTACCTCGTGGCAGTGAGGCACCGTTCCGTTTCACATGTCCGAAATGTTCGACAATGATTCGAGTCGTTGAGTGATCACGATCTTCGATAGGCCAGCAGTAAGAAAGCAGTGTGTCCAAACGGCCCATTCACCGGTCGAACCCCACCTTTGGATGCCTTACCCCACTGTCGTTCAATGAGTTCTCCAGCCCACTCTATTTCCAAACCTGCTTGTTCGCAAGCAATCCAAGCCGCTTCGAGTTGGCTTGTTACAGGGCAATAGCATACGAGGCGTCCACCTACGCTAAGAAGGGGTGAAACTGCGTTTATTGCGCTGGGGTGTTCGGGTAAATCGAGGATGATTCCATCGAATTCTTCGCTGAAATCTCGTATCTGTTCTACGACCTCTTCCACAGCACCTTCGATGTGGTGGTGGTTTGGAAATTCCCTCCAACTTTCCTTCGCACGACGCATGTTTTCAAGAGCCACATCAGCGTGTTCACTGCGAGGTTCAACCGTGACATGAATCCCTGAATTGCCTAAAATACGGGCAAGATACATCGAAAGTCCACCGCTTCCAATCCCTGCCTCAAGAATACGATCATTTGGCCCAATTCCCATTCGAGAGGTGATGAATCCTGCATCCTTAGCACTGATTGTTTGAGCACGTCGGAGCATACCTTTACTCATTTCTGGTAGCCTTAACGGAACTCGTGTCAATACTTTCTGTCCGACTAAAACTTCTTCGCCGTAATTTATTTTTGAAAGGGTTTCAAGCGCATCTAAAACGCCTAAACCTTTGATTTTTCGAACACCTGAAATGAGTTCGATAACGTGGACTTTCCCCTCCGCTTCGACAAAAACACTCCACTGCGCTTGGTTCATGACTCGGCGAGGTTCTGTTTGGTCTAAACTTTACCGTAAGAATTGAGCCTTATTTCTTTGTCAACAGAATGATTTCTAGAAACGCCGTTTTTTCACTTGAAAACGAGGGTTTCATATACTGTCTAAAAGAAGCAACACACATGAAGATGTCCGCACGACTTCTAGCCCTATCGATTACCATTCTGTTTATTGGAAGCACAATGACCGCGTTTGTTGGCCCATTCCAACCAGAATCAGAAGAACAAACACTTGAGGAAGTGCAAACACCTTCCTATGCAGCAACCGCACCAGGTCACAGCGTTTTCGCTGAGTATTACGGTGCTGATTGGTGTCCGCCTTGCCAAAATGGTGGTTCTCCATCCATGAACGCTCTCAAAACAAGTTTCCCAGATGATTTCGTATATATTTCTTATTTTGAAGCAAACAGCCAAGGCGTCCCAGACCCACTCAACCGTTTGAGTCACATGCGTGACGGGACCGGAAGTATTCCAGCAGCTAACTTTGGTGATGCTCGTGCAGGCAGTTCATACCACAAACTTGGTGCTGCTACTGGGACAACTGCCTATGACACCGAATTTTCAAACGGTGGAGATATGAAAGATGTGAACGATTACTCCCTCTCAGTCACTCAAGTTCAAAATGGAGCAAACATGGATATCACTTACGAACTTCAATACTTTGGCAGTGCGGCAAGTAAGACTGTTTACCTTCTTGCTGTCATCGTTGAAGACAAGGGTCCTGACACCTACAATGACGGAACGACTCACCCTCACAATGTTATTCGAGGGTGGCTTCTCAACTCTGCAGGAAATGGTCTTGAATCCTTTACGCTCACGCCAAACAACCCTGTATCGAAGACCTGGACAAAGCCGGTAAGCACTGTTCGCTCAGTTGGTTCAACTTCAGCGGCAGATAACTTCGTTTCAGTTGGCGCAGTCATGGGCGGACCACATACGACTTGGAACGATGTCTATGTAGCATCCGATTCCAACATGGCACCAAAACTTGACCTCAGCGTTTCAACAGTATCCCTGACTAATCCTGCTGCATCGAACGGTGCATTCGTGATTGGCGATACCGTCGACTTGGAGACCACAATCAACAATGTCGGAGATCTTGATTACTCCGATGGTGGTACTATCGAGTTCTTCTACAAAGAAGGCGTCAATGAAGTCTCGATTGGAACAACTGCTTTGAACAACTTAAACGCTGCTTCATCTCAAACAGCACAAATCAGTTTCGATACCTCGGTAATTTCGAGTGAACTCAAAACCAAATTCGGTGCCCGACTTACGAATCTCGTCGCCGATGGTAACAGCGGAAACAACGTCAACTTGGTAGAGATTAACCAAGACCGTCCTCCAATTACCAAGGCTCCTCAAGTCACCGGTGAACAAACAATTGATCGTGGTTCTCACGCCATTATTCTCGCCAAGGCCGATAACGTTCCGGGTAACTCAGATTTTGTCGATGACGCAAGCACTGTCACTTTCAATGTAGAAGTATCTCCAACAGGTCAGAATCAATGGTTCAGTTCTGTTGTATCCGGTGGGGAAAATGTGGTGTATGCTACGACCACCAATGAGGGCCGTGAATACGTTATTACTCCAACGGCTGCTATGTCCGCTGGTTGGTATGATGTCCGGACTCAAGCGATTGACTCTCGAGGCCAAACTGGCGAGTGGAAAATAATCTCTGGAACTTCAGGTTTCGAACTTGAAAACGGTGCTCCAGAAGTTATCACCGACCCTATTCCATCGGTCATGTGCGATACACCGACCAGGGTTTCTATGGACGGCCACATCGTTGATCCTGAAACACCGCTTGAAGACCTCATAATTACTTCAAACGATGAGTCATTTGTCGCTTGGCATTCAGAATCGAGAGAAATCGAAGTGAACTTCCAATGGAGCGAAATGAATGGATGTCCTCTTGGAGAAAAAGGTATAGAAATTACCATTGATGACGGTGGAGACTATTCTCAGCAAGGTCAACTTCCTTACGGAACGCTGTTATTCAGAGTGACCGAAAATGGCCAACCACGATGGAATGGTCTACCATCCCAATCCGTAACTGAAGGCGGTTCTGGTGTTCTTGCACTCCTACCGTATCTTTCAGATACAAACGACAACGGCGAACCGGTTTCGGTTGACACACTTACAATCGAATTAATCAGTAATTCGAATGAAGATGCAATCACAGCCACATTAATCGGAAACACCATTGGTTTTGAGACCGTTGACGATGATGTGAATGGTCAAGCCATCTTGACCCTTCGAGCAAGTGATGGCATCAAGAGTTCTGATGCAACACTCACAATCAACATCGACCCAGTCAATGATGCACCTCGAATCATTCCTTTCGACGACCTTGAATCAATCAGTCTGAAGCGAAATACGCAGATGGTTATTGACCTTGACAGCCGAATTGTCGATGTAGATGATTCTACTCTTACCTATGTTCGAGTTTCATCTTCCGAACCAGGTGCAGCACGATACAGCGCTTTAGACGGTAGCCTCACACTTTCGTTCGAAGATATCGGAATGCAAACGGTTTCTATCACTGTTGAAGACGGTAAACTGTCAGATACCTACGTGATGCAGGTAGATGTTTTTGACGCTTACCCATTCCTTCTTTCTAAGAACGATGACGGAACAGGATACATGTTTGTCTCCCTTCAGGATACATACATTGGTCAAACACCGACCGTTACAATGATGCTCACGTCTGCTTCTCCAACATTTACTTACATTTCAGTAACATGGAATATATGCAGCTCACTAACTGGAACCTGTGACGGTCTCATGCAGTATGATTTGGATGTATCACAATCGAGTACCGGCTGGAGTAAAGAATTGATTGTTCCATCAGTGTTAGGAAATGGCCTCGCTCGTCCTGACGGTTCACAATACAGAGACTATTATGAATTGTCGATACTTGCAAATGATGGTAACTCTGAATTCAAAACCATGTCAACAGTGAAGTGGAATATTACAGAAAGCATGCCTGCGATTGTCGATATGAGTGATGAGATGTTCACCGACTTCCTCGCAGATTTAGTCGACGAAAAGGCAGATCTGGAATTACAAATCGAATCTGGTCAAGGTGACACTACTCTTCTGGAAGCTAAACTGTCTGAAGTAGAGGCTGAACTTGACCTTGCATGTGATGACCCACGTGCTTCGTGCATCAGCGATGCCCAATCAGGTTCACAAGCAGCATCTGAATCCAGTGAAATCAACATGACATTGGTTGGAATAATTGCCAGCGTCGTAATTCTTGGTGTATTGCTAACTTTGATGTTCACCCGTCGAAGTGGAAAAGACTCTTTGAAACTCGATGGTTGGAATGATACTGGATGGAATCCTAACAGTGTTCCTGCTCATGATTCAGTTGCAAACTCAATGTATGGAGGAGCCCAAAACCTCTTCCAGCAACCTGTAGCCATTGCTCCGGTGCAACAACCTGCGGCTGTTGTTCCTGCCCCTCAACCTGCGGCTGTTGCTCCAGTGCAACAACTCGCAGGACCACCATTGCCACCAGGTGGCCTTCCAGCAGGATGGACTGCAGAGCAGTGGGCTTATTATGGACAACAATATCTCGATGGAACACTTTAATTCCATCTGTGAGAATTACACATGTTCATACATGGTCGGATTGTAAACCCATAAAGGGGAGCGACGCGAGGGTTACATTATGAGCGACACGGATACTACCGACGACTTGTCTAGCGACGAGGCTGAAACACCTCTCACAGAGGACGTATTCGACGCTGTGGAAGAAGTAACTGTTTGGGCTCCTGAGCCTGGGCCTGACTCTGACGACATTGTCGCTGACAGTATCGACGAGTGGATTCAGTCCGTCGATTTTACTTCCACCGAAGATGTTCCGATTCCAAACCGTCTTGTTGACCAAGTTATTGGACAAGAAGCAGGTTCGGTCGTCATCAGAAAAGCTGCGGAGCAACGCCGTCACATGTTGATGATAGGCGATCCGGGCACTGGTAAATCCATGCTTGCGCGCTCGATGACTGACTTGCTTCCAAAAGATTCCCTTGAAGACCTTCTGGTTTATCCGAATGAAGATGACGAGAACGAGCCACGAGTACGCTCGGTCCCTGCTGGTCGCGGAGACCGTATTGTCAAACTGCAAAAGGAATCCCTACGCACTCAGCGAGAACGTTCACAAAAGATGCTTCTCATCGCATTTGCGGCAGTAGGTTTCCTCCTCGTGATTGCAACCCTCCAAAGCGGCGACATTTTGACGCTACTGTTTGGTGGATTTCTTTTGATGTTTGGATATATGTTCATCCGAGGTCGCTTAGGTTCTGGTGACGACAGCCGTATCCCCAAAGTCTTGGTGAAGCACGAAAGCAAGGATATGCCTCCGTTTGTTGATGCCACTGCTACACTCTCTGGTTCACTCCTTGGCGATGTTCGCCACGACCCCTTCCAATCCGGCGGAATGGAAACACCAGCCCACGACAGAGTAGAGCCTGGCGCAATCCATCGTGCTCACAAAGGTGTGCTCTACATTGATGAAGTCAACTTGTTGCGATTAGAAGAACAACAAGCCCTTCTTACCGCAATGCAAGAGCGTGCATTCCCTATCTCTGGTCGCTCAGAGCGCTCTTCAGGAGCACTTACCAAAACGGAACCAGTTCCGTGTGACTTCATCCTTATTGCAGCAGGTAATCTCGATGCTATCCAAGGAATGCATCCTGCTCTGCGCAGTCGTATCCGTGGATATGGGTACGAAGTATACGTAAATTCTGAAATGCCGGATACCGCCCGTAATCGTCGACGCCTGATTCGATTCATCGCACAAGAAGTTCTACGTGATATCGGCACTTCTCGAGAAATCCCGCATTTCGACAAATCTGCTGTCGCCATTATCCTGCGAGAGGCACAACGCCGTGCAGGACGCCGTGGCAAACTTTCGCTTCGATTGAGAGAACTCGGTGGTTTGGTTCGTATCGCTGGAGATCTAGCAATGGAAGAAGGCGCAGAATTAGCTACATCGGCACATGTTCTTGGAGCTCGAAACATCGCCAAGCCTCTTGAACAGCAAGTTGCTGACCGGATGATTGAACGCCGCCAAGACTACGCTATGATTGTCAATTCAGGTGAGCGTGTTGGGCGCGTCAATGGCCTTGCAGTTCTTGGCGCAAACTCCGGTCTTTCCGACTTTAGTGGGATCATGCTACCTGTCGAGGCACTCGTTACACCATCGTTTGGTGGTGGGGGCAAAATTCACGCTACGGGTGGACTTTCAGACCTTGCTAAAGAGAGTGTAACCAACGTGAGTGCAGTCATTAAGAAACTAACTGGAAAAGATATTTCAGACTACGATATTCACATTCAATTCGTAGACACTCATGGGGTTGACGGAGATTCAGCGTCAATTACCATCGCTACTGCTATTATTTCGGCTCTCGAAAATATACCAATCCGTCAAGATTTGGCAATGACTGGTTCTCTCTCCGTTCGAGGCGAAGTCTTGCCTATAGGTGGAGTCACTGCTAAAATTGAAGCTGCTGCACGCTCAGGAATCAAGACTGTTGTCGTTCCTCGTGCAAACATGCAAGACGTTCTTTTGGATGAAAAATACGAGAAGATGATAGAGGTCGTTCCCGTTGACACTCTGGACGAAGTGATGGAATTTGCTCTTATCAAGCATGCCGAGAAAGAGAGTTTGGTTGAACGCTTAGGTGCAGTAATTGACCGCTTGACTCCTCTCCCGAGTAAGACAACCTCCGCTTAACCTTCTGCTTGAATGCAACGTCATTCAATCCAAGTTACCGGGGTGGAAAATCATGACAGAGGGTTTAACACATTCGAATCCGGCTCAAAACGCTGGAAAGGGTGCGCTAGTAGTTCTGTTTCTCGTAACAATGATCGATATGATTGGATTTGGGATTGTTATTCCTTTTTTGACGTATTTAGTCGAGGACATAACACCTGACAACCAAATTGCAAACATCGGTCTTTGGGTTGGGCTTTTGATGACCTCCTATTCCGCTGCACAATTTCTGTTCTCCCCGTTGTGGGGTGCATTATCTGATCGAATTGGTCGCCGCCCAATTTTGATGGTGGGCTTGGTTGGTAACACCGTTTTTTTCACAATGTTTGGCCTTGCAAATACGCTGGTGATTGCTTTTGCTGCACGATTTTTAGCCGGGGTTTTCAATGGTAATTTAGCAGTAGCTCGAGCCTACATTGGTGATGTAAGTACTACGCAAGAACTCGCGACTCGAATGGGCCTTATTGGAGCAGCGTTCGGTCTCGGCTTCACTTTTGGGCCTTTTATCGGTGGAGAGTTATCAGACCCTGCAACACGATGGGATTTCTTTCAAGACACTGTTTTTGAAACCCACCCATATCTGTTGCCCTGTGCAGTAGCAAGTCTTCTTTCGCTGTTCTCATTGGCTGTAGCCTATCGTTCACTCCCTGAATCTCTACCTGTTGAACGTCGAAACCAATCTGAACCACAGCCTTGGATGACCAACATGGCGCAGATGATGAAAAATTCTGTTTCTATGCTTAGATCTCAAAAGGTATCACTCATTATTTGGGTTTCGATGCTGTTCACTTTTGGTTTCACCATCATGCACGCAGTATTCATTCTCTATACAGAAATGGATCCTGCAAATGGAGGACTTGCTTTTTCTGAGGCGGATAATGGTCGGATATTTGCAATGATTGGTATCAGTGGAATCTTTACACAAGCCATACTCATTGGCCCTTTAACTCGACGTTTTGGCTCACGACGCCTTCTTCCGTTTTCAAGTGCTTTGGCTGGACTAGGTCTTGTATTGGTGCCCTATACGCAAGCTGAGAATGCATGGGTTCAGATTTTACTTGTCGCATTCCTCATAGCGGTTGGTAACGGAATCTTCCAACCTTCTTCTTCTACATTTTTGACACGTGTAGCAAAAGCCAACGGCTATGAATTGGGGGTTGTGATGGGTGCACAGGAATCCTTGGGAGCTTTTGCTCGAATACTCGGACCACTCACAGGAGGACTGGTTTGGACATTAACAGTCTCCAAAGCGTGGCCTTTCGACTACCATACAGCCTTCCATTTGTGCGGTTTAGTCATGTTAATTGCATCCATCATGGCGTTCCGTCTGCCTTCACTTGATGAGAATGATTCATATTCATCATCTGCGGAAGAATAATCCCTAAACACTCAAGAGGCCGGTCACTGCCCCAAGGCTATGGAAGTTGCATCTCCCTCTTGGGATTCAGGTCGATTTAATCGTAGAGTTTCGACCTTTGCTCACATTTCAATTCTTATCACTCTGATGGTGATTTGGTTAATTGTTCTCAAAGGAGTACTCCAGCCATTTTTCATCGCACTGGGAATTTATTTTGTCCTTAAGCCAGGTTCTGATTATCTCTCAAGGAACGGTTTCCCACTGATTTTATCGTATTTGACGATGGTGCTTTTGACTTTACTTTTGGTCTCTGCAGCCTCCTTTGTTGCCTATCAACAAGCAAATAATTTGGTAGAAGATGAAGAAAAAATGGACCTCTACAATACGAAATTGGAAGAAAGGTGGAGTGAACTAAAACAATCACCTCTGCTCAGTATGGCCTTCAATGATGATTCTGAAACTTCAAACACAACCCTTGTTGAAGACCTTGCGGCTCTCGGAGTTCTTGAGGATGAACAAAAACTTTCAGATGCAGCAATGGGAATGTTAGCCAATGTAGGTGGAGCTCTTACAACAAGTATTACAGTGATGTTCTTTTTGATATTCATCATCTTTGAAGCCAGCTTATTGCCCGGTCGGATAGAACGCGCATGGCCTCATGGTGGTAGTCAAAAAGTACAAGTCATGCGCACGAAAATCGAGGCCAGTGTCAACACCTACATTATCGTGAAAACAGGAGTTGGAGCAGGTACTGCAGTTTGTGCAGGAATCATCATGTTCGCATTTGGAATTGACCTTTGGTTTACTTGGGCACTTATCACCTTCCTTCTCAACTATGTGCCATACATTGGCTCACTGATTGCGACTATGCCACCAATTATTCTCGGCCTCATTTTGCTTGACCCGAATCTTTTGTTTTTCTTGGTTCTTCTTCTGTTAGCAAATCAGCAAATCTGGGGTCAAATTATTGAGACAAAATGGGCAGGCCGTGCTCTCGACCTTTCACCAGTACTCTTGTTGCTGGTTACTGCTATTTCGTTCGCTGGCTGGGGTATACTGGGAATGATTCTTGCAGTTCCGTTTGCAGTGATTATCAAGATTGTTCTTGAAAATATCGAAGCAACTCAACCTTTTGCAATACTCATGTCCGAGCGAGCACCATCTATTGATGAAGCGTGGGTTGATGCAATACGTGACGGAAAAATTTCAAACTTTGAAAGCCAATCCTTGAGCCAGTTGCAAATGCTTCTCGGTTATTCAGACTACCAAGTCAAAATGATTGCTGGTCGAACTGCTTCTCAGCGCGTGCTTCGCAAAAACAAAGTTTCTGATGACCAAATGGAAATAATATTTGATGCGGCAGACGCTCTTCGCTCAAAGCATTCAGTTGCAACCGAAATAACCTCACTACTCAGCGAAGGGAAGTTAGACAAATCCATGCGACCGTTACTCCAGGAATTTATCACTGTCCTAGAAGAAGAGTGATTAAAGAACTTCAGTAAGTATCTTCTCAAGTTCGGTATTAATCATTAAAATCAACGTTCCAAACTCTGGAGGGATGTTTGGATCTTCATACAGTTCCTCTAATTTTGACTGTGACATAGCGATACGAACATCCAATTTCTTGGCTTTGTTCAGCAACCACTGTTCGCAGGTTTCTTTCGCTTGTCGGCGAATGTTTCGCGGGACTTTTGGGTCGTCAATTTGGTTGATGACTGAGGCTACTTGAACTAGACGTGCTTCGATATCCATAATTACAGCCCCATTGCTCGCATAATGTCCTGTGTGGAGGCCGTCTTTAAGTCCATTGCCGCCATCCGCAGGTTATGAGCCTCACAGAAAATCAAATCTTGGGCTGGTCAAGAATTTCAGTTCTTCTTCTTGGCATGGGCTGGGCTGCTTGGATGGACCATAAGGAAAGGCGTGTCAAGAATGAACATTGGTTGGTGTGGGTAAAACCTGCTCTTTTCCTTTGGGCTCTTGATTTGATGAACCAAGGTGCAGATTGGACGATTTATTTGACTGCTTCAGCAGCTGTTGCTTACGCATCAGGGGCTGTTATCGGGCGACCGACCTTTTCTGATTTCCGCGCAGGTTCAAGACTTGACCAAACTGTAGTATGTTGGTATATTGCCAGTTTTTGCGGTCTTCTTTTTGGGGCCATAGAGTACCAATCGGTGAATCCAATCGATGTTCTTCTCGGTAACGAAACTGGTTTAGGTGCACTTTGGTGGTCGACCTTTGCCGTTCTACCTCTGATTATTCTGATTGACCTTGCTTGGCGACTTCGTATGCTTCATGGAGGTGCTGATGCAAAGGCGCTGATGTGGGTTGCCATTCTCGTTCCAAGTTGGACGACAATGCCCTTGTCCTATTCATCAGCCACAACCGATGCCTTGTTTGCCTTACCACCGGTATTTTCGTTGCTCATGTGGGGTGGATTTACCTTTTTGGCCATTCCATTCATTCTTCTGTTCCTCAATATTTCAAGAGGCCATGTTCGTAGTTTAGGTGATCTCATGCTCGCATGGCATGCAAGCCAATTGCCACGTGACAAGGTTGCTGAACGCCATGTTTGGCTTCTCACCACACTTATTGAAAAGCCAGATGGTTCAATGGAAGTGTATCAACGTAAACGTGCTCCTCGAAGAACACCAAGTGATGAGGAATTATCCACCGCCCTTTCAGAACTTGAAGCAGCTGGTGTCCAACAGGTCTGGGTAAGTCAAAAACTTCCTTTGTTGGTATTTTTATTCCCAGCGATTCTTCCAATGATTCTCTTGGGAGACCCGATGGCAATACTGATGCCACTACTTGGGATAGAATGAGGTAGAAACCGGATTTAGAAAAGGGTAATCATGCGCCCTTTCGTTCCATGTTCTTGGGTCTTAGACCCTTGTATCCACACTTTCGACAGCGAGTCGCCCTCCATGCATTACGAGCGTTGCACTTCATGCAAATCTTCACGCGAAGTAAGCGCTCCTCTGCTTCAGGGAATCGTGCCATGGG
>MDTC01244532.1_pt1 | contig 15964 bp, 12 predicted proteins | sample 811181 | NCBI WGS metagenome assembly MDTC01 (sample SAMN05326644, study PRJNA326480) | marine metagenome | isolation source: seawater | place: Pacific Ocean: North | collected 2011
CACCATCAACACCATCAACACCATCAACACCATCAACACCATCAACACCATCAACACCATCAACACCATCAACACCATCAAATAGGTCAGTAATATATTCAGTAATAACTGATCCTATGCGCAAAGTGAATGAACTTGAAGAACTTAAAAGGATTGTAGTCAGTGAATATGCTGGAAAAGAATCGAGCAATAAATTGATTAAAATTATTGATGCAGCAATAAGCAAAATGAATACGGCTTCTCCATCTCATTGACCACTTTAATTTGAATTGATTAGAAATATATGCATAATTATCATGATAATTGACACTATTATTATGATAATTTCTATAAATTACCAAATACAATTTAAATTTATCGATAAGATTTAGAAATCACATTAAATTTATAGCCACTTTTAGATAAAAAAAGTTCATCATATATAATTTCTTCACCTAATTTTTTAAAAGTTGTATCTTTACTAAGTTTAGCTTCTGTTTGATATTTTGGAAATAATGTACGATATACGTTTCCGGTAACATATTCAGCTTTATTCATTTTATGTGTAAAACAGTATAGTATTTTTTTTTCATCACTTGATATTTGTATAGGTTTAATTGAAAAGTCGGGGGATTCTTTTAATGCAGTTCTTAATATTCTATTAATATCTTGTGCAACTTTTTTAACACTTGATATTACTTTGAAATTGATATGATTTTTATTGCACCAATTATAAAGTTCCGAATTTGATTTTTGTGAACCTGAGTTTGATTTATCAGAATCAGAATCAGAATCCGTTCTATTTAACTTCTTATTATTTTGAGTACCATATTTAAAATGATTAAATGCATTGATAACATTTAGCAAGGTTAGATAATCCCCATTTTTATTTTTAAATTTACTTTGAATTTTAACTTCATCACGAATTTTAAAAAGTAAATCAATTCGACTATCAAGTGTAATAATTAATGAAATTATATCAATAACAGGTCGTTTACATTTATAAAAAAAGCTGGTTATTATACTTTTTGCATACATTGGTTTAATACCTCTAAATTTGGTTATCATTAATCCTAAATCCGTAATTTTACCAGATTTGATTGCACCTAAAGATTCTAAAATTGCCAATCCGGTTTCTCTAAAAATTGTTACTGGCGGATCAATTAATTTATTTAAAAATAAATTTAATTTTTTTACACTTCCTATATCTTTCATTCTTAGTAAATCTAAGAATTCTTCACTCAAATCGCTTTTTTGTATATCAGGTGTTGGATATAGTCTAAATTTATCATATTGATCTTTTGTATATAAATGATAACAATATCCATCTTGTGTTCTACCAGCTCTGCCTCTTCTCTGTTTAACTGCTGATTGTGGAATATAATTATCTAAAAGACTACGTGATATTGTTCTAGGATTATATTTAGATACAAATTCTAAACCGGAGTCAATAACAAATACAATTCCTTTAACGGTTAAAGATGATTCAGCTACATTAGTGCTCATTACGATCTTTCTAGTAAATGGTTTTTCTTTTTCTTGATCAGGATGGCTTTGATATAAAGTTTCATGTGTGGCATATTTACTTTTTGAAATATTACTTATTGGATGAAATTCTAAAGCACTTTTACTTTCTAGTTCAATACAGAAAGGATTATAATTTGGATTTTTAATTTTTTTACTTAATTTACTGCATAATTGGCGACCATCTGCACCTGATCTAACAAATACAAGTATATCACCTTTTTTAGTTTTTTCTAAAATATTCTTAATAATTATAATTACTTCTTTTTTCCAATCTGGAACTAATTCCTTAGTAAAATAATCTTTAATTTTAAAAGTTGTTTCTTGTCCAGCATCCACTTCACCAAATTTGAATTCTTTATAAAAATTTCTAAATTTGTTTAAATCAATAGTTGCACTCATAATAATTAATTTTAAATCTTTGCGCTTCTGTAAAACTTGTTTTATTAGTAATAAAGTAAAATCTGTTTGAATTGATCGTTCATGTGCTTCATCAATAATAATTGTATTGTAATCTTTTAAATCTGGATCATTACCAGTTATTCTAGAAAATAAACTTCCAATTGTTGTAAATGTTAAAACGGTTGATACATTATTTTGATCAACATTTTTTTCACCTTTATAATAATATCCAACTTGTTCACCTAACTTAACATCCAAGCATTTAGCTGCAAAATCAGCTGTTTCTTTAGTGATTATTTTTTTAGGAATACAACAAATTACTTTATCTTTATATTTATTTGCATGTAGTGCAAATTTTGGAACGAGTACAGTTTTACCAACACCAGTTCCAGCCTTGACTAATGTAACTTGATATTTTTTGAAAGCTTTTATCATTTCATTTCTTTTTTTATAAACAAGTAGATTGGTCCAAATTTTAGATAAGTTTTTATAAGAATAAGAGTAAAATTTACCAGAGTTTGGAGGAAATTCAAATTGAGGTTCTGTTGTATATAAATTTTCGTATTTTTTATTTGTTAATGGATTTTTATATTTACCATCTGGATCTAAAATTCCTATATTGGTTGTCATATATTATAACTTTTTAGAAAAAAGTTAGCAAAAATTGTTGTTTTTTGCAAACTTTTTAGCAAGAATTATTGTTTTTAGAAAAAAGTTAGCAAAAAGTTTGTTAATTCTTTTAGGATCGTATTAATTCTTTTTGCTAACTTTTTTCTAAAAAGTTATAATATATGAACATTTGTGTAATTGGAGCTGGTTCAATTGGATTAAATATTGCATATGAATTATTATCTAAAGGCAATAAAATAACAATTTATACAAAATCATTAGAATCAGTTAGTACAATATATGCAAGTGGTATTGTTTTATCAAATATTAATTTTAGCTGGCTAAGAAAAGTTTATATTGAAAATCAATCAAAAGAATATGCATGGGTTATCTTATATTTAGTTACTATGATTTATCAGTTTAAAAAATATGAAAGATTTAAACAATATGCAATTAAAGAATCTGAACTTATCATGAAAAAAAGAAATATTAAGTATCCATTATGTAATAAAAATTACTTCATTGATTTCATGAAAATAAATAATCAATTGATAAAATTAATGAAAAATAATCCAAAATTTAATATAATATATAAAACAATTCGTGATGATGAAATTAAAAGTCTATCAAAAAAATACACATATGTTTTTGATTGTCGAGGATCAAATTCACTGTGTAATAAATATAGTAGAAAAATAGGTGGTTATAAAATAACCATATTAGCAAATAAAACAGAAAAATGTTTTGTACCATATGATGGTTGGTTTGTTCATACAGATACAAAAAATAAAAATCATTTAATATTGAAAGGTGGATTTGTTATAGGATCTGAAATATATCATGGAAAAATAAGTGATAAAAATCATTTTAATAAAATATCTAATTTTATTAAAAAATCAAATATATGGAAAAAATACAATTGTAAAAAAATTATAGATATTGAAATGGGTTCTCGTTCATTGTCGATTGATATGAATCCATATTATAAAATAGATGATAATATTATTTATATTTCTGGTATATCAACCGTTGGATGTATATTGGCACCTTATATAACAAAAAATATTATTGACAGAGTAATATTGAAAAAAAAAGAATATGATTATGATTTATCAATACATCGTGTTCAAACGAATCACCAAATTAGTATAACTATTATTTTATTTATTCTTGTCTTACTATTATATATTGCAAATGAAATATTAATTAAAGACGCGGTGTGATTTCAGTTTCAATAAAGTTCGCAATTCGTGCATCAATTTCCTCCATTGTATTACCAGCTTGGATATGAGCATTCCAACCAGCTTCAATCTCAGAATCTGAAGCAGTTTTAGCTTCATTCCACACCTGCTCACGCCATTTCTGTGGAATCCACACTGACTTTCTTACAGCGGTCGAATACCATATTTGTGAATTACTAGCATTTAATGAAAATCCATCAGGACGATTCTTGCTGTTCTTAATAGTAAAGAGAACATAATTTTTCCACTGTGCATAAGTAAATGTTTCTGTACAATTTGGGGGAAGTGAACCATGTAAGTAAAGTACATCACCACTCAATCCCAAATACCTTCCATCAGTAGTATTAGAGTTCATAATAACAAATTTTGGTTTGTTTGACCTCACCCATGCTTTATCGCATTGTGTTGCATTATAAGCACCACGACGATCAAATGAACCATCAGTATATGAAACTGAATCTGGATGATGTTCAAATACAGATGGTGATTCACTCATCGAGCCTGTATGACGTTCAAGAGTTGTACCAATTGATACACCTTGTTCACGAAGTTTTTGAATAAACTTAGTAATATAACTAGTTTTACCCGAACTTAGTCCACCTGGAACAACAATACAAATCGGATTATCTGATTGCTCACGGGCGCGCGAGCGAAAAATAGTACCAACACCACCACTACCATCTGCTGCAGCACCACTAGCAGCGCTAGCAGCACCAGTACCACGAACAACAGACAATGGTGGGGTGCCGGCATCGCCATGGCAGTTCGTTCTGTTTTGCTGCTCAAAACGGAAGCTTCTGCTTGCTTCCCGACCTGCTACCGATCTTATTTGTGCGCTTACCCTTGGGGGGCTTGCCCTTGGTGCGACTGCACCTAAACTATCATATAAGTTCATAATAGTAACAGGGTCACCATCAATAGATGATCCATGCCATGTATCAAGAGTTGAGGAGTCAACTTCTTCAAAATTCTCACGAACATATGGAACACCGCGTTGTGATCGCAAACCATCTTGAATACATCGTTCCATAGACCTTATTGAATAATATTGACCATCTGACATATAGACTTGTCCATTGATGGGCTCACATGTTAGACAGTCAATTTTACGAGTACAGTCAGTTACTTGCGGGACAGGTAATCCAAAATCCGTAAACACATCTGAGATCTTACATGCATATAGTAATGTCTCCGTTGTGTTTGGACCAAATAATTTACAACTCATATGTTCATGAGGTGGAGCATGATCTTGTGAGATGAGCATTAACGCAGACGGTTTTGTTACACCACGCACCAACTGCTCTTTATCAAGCATTTTCTTGGCAACATTAATCATTAAACGTGAATATTCAGTATCTGTGAATGAACGTCGAATCATAACTGCAAATAGTACAATAATAGCAACGATGTCAATCGACCGTGAGTTAATATTAAAGCTAAACTGTGATGTAGCTACACTAATAATACGACGGATTGCCATACGTGCATAATCATCATTACTCATACCTGGACAGGCAATCGTAGGTATTACGATACTATCACCTTTCCACAAACACATCTTATCATCATAATTAGAAAGGAATTCTGATGTAATTGTAATATATGCCATTTTACGAATGTCATTTAAATTAATCAAAATGGCCGGTGCACCCATCATACCACGGGAAATAACCGGATTGCCACGTTCCCAATGCGCTACAATTTGTCGAAAGTTTGCAGCACGAATTTCCTGACCTCGTAATACCCGATCACCCAAAATTGCAGCAGTTTTCGGTGCAAATATAAACTTAGTAAGAAACTGATCGATTTGATTTTCAAATTCATCCGTTTCTCCAGTAAATCCCTTTAGTCGAAGCCAAATTCGCATCAACTGATACATAAGAGAGCGACTTACATACTCGTCCATATATTTTGCAAGAATATCAAGATTCTGTAGAATTTGACACATTTGCGGTTTAGTAAAATTACGTAATTCAGTCTGTGAAGTGCATATAATATTATAAATAGAACGAGTTAATTTTTCACGTAATTCTGGATCATCAGGAATAACAAATTCTATACCGCAAATTGACATTTTACTTCCACTTGAATCACCAACTGCTAATTCAACTGATTGTGGATTAACTGCACTTGACCAATCACCATTGTGCTCTTCCATAAGATAAGTGACCTTAAAATTACTCAAATATTCTAGTGGAATCATATTGTAGATATCGACACCAGCAGCATCAGCACCAGTCGTATCTGTGTAACGGGGTGTTGGTTTAAGTACAAATGCATTAATCGAAATTAGAGCTTTAGGATAGCGTTCAAGTAATAACTTAAATGAATCGCTCATATCTCTTGCAGAATCATTTGAAGTTCCATCAACATAAAACTCAAAACAAATTTTTAGATCAGTAGAAAGTTGAGAAGTTGCCAAAAAACCGCGAATTGCAGTTGCGAAACTTGTCCCACATCCATGGTCAGTGTCATGATTAAAAACCTTGTCATACCACTGTTTAGCAGTTTCTACAATATCATAGGTATTTTCATTATACGGTGGTTTTCCCTTTTTCCCGATTGATACTATTTGAGTTGAAGAACCAGACATATCATCTAAAAATGTAGCTAAGGAACCTCCAGTTGATGGATTAGTATTTTCTGTATAGTTTGTCGTTAATGCGAAGATTATTGATTTACAAACAATATATTCGAGACCTCTACTATTAGACATTCGGCCAGCAGCCATAGCTTCTGGTACTTTATGGCTATTAAAGCTCTGATAATTCATCGTTGAATGACTGCAATCCAGAAATATAACTATAATTGGTTTTTCATTACCCGAATCATCCTTATTAAATGTTTCTTTCAGATCAGTTAATTTTTGATTCATTGATGGATCAGTTGTAAGAGCTCCCATAGCTTGAGTTGCAGCACTCATTGCGGCACCTGTTGTAGAATTCATATTGATTCGTCTCGTAAGATCTGATTAAGGCTTTCTTAATATTGTATATTAACAACACTAGACATAAATATTTTCAATTTTTTTATAAAAATGTTATTAATTTCATTATTATCTAGTAAAAAAATATAATATTATGAGATAATATCATCAAATAGCACAGCTTTACTAAAGAGCCATCCTTGCACATATGTGATCTCAGGAATCTTTTTTAATAAAGCTAATTGTTCGTTCGTTTCAACTCCCTCACAAATAACCTTACAACATATACCATCAGGACGTATTGATTTAATATACGCAATAATTTGATTAATTTCGTCAGTATTTGGCAATGTTCTAGATCCATATCCACCAGGGCAAACTAGAAATGCATCCAATTTAATAGAATCAAACCGATTGAGTGAAATATGCAATTCTGAAGTTCTAATCTTTTCTAATGTATGAAAATCAGCACCAACATCATCAAGAGATAGCTTAAAACCATGTCCTTTTATATCTTCAAAAGCATTGTCAAGAATTGGTGGACTTCTTTCCAATTGATATTGTACTTTTTCACTTCGTGTTTCTAGTAATTCAAGAGTAAAGTATTTTAGCAATTCCGGTGGAATTATCTCCTTAACACGTTGCATAAATGATTCATTAATAAATTGATCTGCACTAATGTTAATTGTAATATATTGCATATCTATAGTAGTACCACCATCTGCTTTTTTGGCTAAAAATGAAATTAAAGAATCACGCGCTTGTTCCAGAAACTGAAGTGTAATTATATCCATTAATGTGTCTCCTGAATCTGTTACATATGCAATGGCTATGGGCAGAAATTCACTGGGCGAAATAGATTTATTACCTTCCGACCATCGAGCAAGTTGTTCAACACAAATTATTTTGCCCGTATTTATGTCTCTAATATCTTGATATTCTGGACGAAGAGCTCCACTTGAGAGAGCTTCAATAATTTGGGCTGGGGTAATAGATGCCATGGGGTAGCAATGTCTTCAGATGTTGTAATTGTATTGTATAACTTAAATAATCTAGAATCAACTCATATAAAATTCAATTTTTAATAAAAATACTTCATTTTTCTTTTCTAAGAAACATAATAGGCATCTTTCTATCCGCACTATCTACCTTTGCATCAGTTAATGTAAATCCATCCTCAATACATGAATCTAAATATTCTTGATCACTATTGGAACTAGTTATTCGTGCTGTTTTCCAAATAAATTTATTATCAATATCATCAGATGGTTTTTGCGGCAATGCTTTCTTTTTACAATAAAAAACAAGTGGTATTTTATCATCAATTTCACTTATTAAATGTTGTGTTGAAGTATATCCCAATTCTATATAATGTCTAATATCTTCTCTAGAATGTGGTAAATAACCAACTGCGACATCAACCCAATTATATTCGTTTTTTATATCTTCTTTTGGACATGATGGTTTTATTTTCATATCTTTATAAAAATTTTCGATATATGTATCAATAGCATCAAAACCACCTAAAATATTTGAAATTAACATAACTTGTTCAAAATCTGATTCTTTCATGTATCTTATTTTCAAAAATGATATAAATTTATTGAAATCTTCAAACTCAATATACAGGTGATGAAATATCATATATATACCATTCTCATCTCTGGATGGTTCAGTTGTGGATAGTTCATCATCAGATAATCCCAATAATTTTTTAGTAATTTCATTCATATTCTCTTTCATAAAGGTAGTATTTAAAATAATTTCTCTGCGCATTGTAACTTTACAATGCAGTGCAAAACACATAATATCATCATTTTTTGTAAAATCCATTTTTTTTTAAAGGCATTGTGTTTTCTAATAAATAATTATATAAAACACATAATAAAATCAATTTTTAAAAAATAGTATTAAGAATGTAGATTACTTAAATTACAGACCCATTGAAAATCTTCACCTAAAATATCACGTAGATTCTTAATGTTATTATGCAATGTTTCAATAAAAAGAGGTTTACCCTTTTCAAGAATCAATTCTTGATACTTATTCCATAAATCTTGCAATTGCTCGACACTTGGAACGGGTTGTTGAGCCAATATATATACCGTTGTATCAAACCCATAATCAGCAAGTACACCCTGACTTAACTCATCCATAGTACTGGCATTTGCTAACCGCGCAGATGTACGCTGGTCTGATGGTTGTGCATCTAGAAAAGCGGCGAAATCCATTGTGAATTGGTTTTTGATTGATTTGGGAGCAATGCTGTATAATACAAATATTCTTATGCTACTAATTTATATTTCAATTTTTTTATAAAATTAAAATATAAATTATTAGTATTTTCACTATATTCTTGATGAATATTAAATTAAAATAAAATAATCTGTTATATAAATCTGGAATTTATATTATTAGAATTATCATGATAATGGAATAAAGGTGCGATCTTTATAAAAAGCAAGACTGCACGTACAATCTGTTTCAGAATTCATTAAATCATCATATTCAGGCTGAGGTGTGGGTACAAAACAATTCTTTATAAATGGAATATATATTTTTTTCTCACACTTATCCGATAGTTTACCACACATATATACCTCTGTGAAAGTTGAAATGTAATCCGCAATTTTATGCTGAAAATAATAAGGTACTAAAGTAATATTATTATTGACATATTTTTGAAAGTTTTTTTTAAATTCAGCTGGATTTAAACTTAGAGTTAGACTTGGATTTGGACTTAGACTTGGATTTGGACTTAAATTAGTATATATTTCATCAATTATTTCATCAATTGTTTTCATAAGCTTATTACTATAATATAAGTGAACGTTTCGATGCTTATTTGCAGAATTCAGTTTTTTTAAAGCTTGTGATGATATATATGGTATAATTATATGTATTGGATTGAAATAGTTATGTATGTTGTAGTCATTTATAAATTTTTTTAATTGATCTCCACTAAAACTTGCATCATCACAAAAAATACAGTCATGTTCATTATTTATATAACTAAAATTTGGATATATCAAAATCTCTAGATTTTCCATATTTAATTCTTCATAAACTAATTGTGCAACCCAATAATTAGATTTAGCAATTTCATCTTCATTACTTGATACGATTAAATTTACTTTTTCTTTTTCTTTTTCCTCTATATATTGTTTTAATTTTGTAATTTGATCATCTAAAGTAGACTTAAATTCAGCAAATGATATATACGTTGTGTTGTCTAGTAATAGTTTTACGTATTCTTTACCACAATCTTTATGTGCATTTATATATCGTTGTTTTGATACCTCATCAATTTCAATTGGGAATTTGTTAGTATTTCGGATTAATAATTTATCTTGATTTTGATGTTCTTTAATTTGATGTTGAAATGCATGTTTGTGGTGTTCTTTTTTTTTTTTATTGAACATATCCTTAAGAATCGTTTCTTTATTTTTTATTTGGAAGTGGCTAAAAAAAAACCATATTAATCTTTGTATCAAATTTTGTTTATTGAATTTTTTTCTGAAAGCTTGTCGTTTCATATTCTTGTTGAATTTATCAGATTTCATATATTTTATATATTTTTGCTTAAATAATCTACTGTCAACATTATATGATCGTTCTTTAAAAAATAAAAAAATTTGATCTATATAATGGTCTATATTTTCATCAGGAGTTCCAGTAGGGGTGTTTACTAAAAATTGTTTTTCAAGTTCATTTAAATATTCATCAAAACCTACGAATTTCTGATTAACTGCATCATATTGTAGTATTTTTGTTGATGGTGTAAAACTATGATAGGGTGTTGATGTTAATGCTCCCCCAGTAAAACTCAATTTATTAGTAAATATATATTTTAATTGCATTATATATATATATATTATTTTTATAAAATTGATTTTTGATAACTACTCTTTATAAAATATACAATTTGTATTACTAATATAATATGAATAATTTATATAAACAATTAGAAGAAGAATGGCGGAATAATTGGTTTGATTTTATTAAAAAAAATCAAAAAAATAATAGATGGGATTGGCATGAAATATCAAAAAATATTAATATAACATGGAACATTATTAAAAAAAATCCAGATATTCCATGGGCATGGTCTGGTATATCAAGAAATCCAAATATAACATGGGAAATTATTGAAAATAATATAAATGATCCTTGGGAATGGGACTCTATTTGTATGAATCCGAATATAACATGGGATATTGTTAAAAATAATTTAGATAAAGACTGGGATTGGTTTTGGCTATCAAGACATCCAAATATAACATGGAAAATTATTCAACAAAATCCAAATCATCCATGGGATTGGTGGCAAATTTCATCAAATCCTAATATATCATGGGATATTATAAAAAAGCATGATGGTGTTAACTGGGATTGGTTACTATTATCAAGAAATACAATGTCAAAAATTAAAGAAGAATGGATTCATAATAAACGAATACAAATCATTAAAGCCAATATTATTAAAAGACAATGGAGAAAATCAAGCAATGATCCAAGCTATAAATTAGGTCATCGATTAGTTTTAGAGAGAGCTTATGATAGTGATTTAGAATATAATAGACAAACAAAAAGACAAAAAATAAATGAATCATAATAAAGATAAATATCTCTATTATAATTTAATTGCAAAATATTTTATTTTTTTATTCAACTTCCTCAATTGTTGGACCTGCATCTGGAACTTCTTCAGTTACATCTGGAGTATTTGGTGGTGCTTGTCCACCCATCTGTCCTGCCATTTTTTGTAGATCTTCTGGCTTAAGTCCTTGTTGTTTCATCATATTTTGTAAATCTTCCATATTCATATTTGACATGTCAGGCATTCCACCCGGCATTCCTCCCGGCATTCCTCCTGGTGGCATACCACCTTCTGGCATCCCTTGTCCTGCTGCACCACCTAGTTTAGTCATAATTGGCTTGCAAACATTTTCGATTTCTTTCATTTTTTCATCGTATTCTTCCTTAGTTGCTTCTTGATTATCATCCATCCACTTGATACATGATTCGGATGCTTCTTTGAGTTGTTCCCGATCTGATTCATCCAATTTATCTTTTAGTTTTTCATCATCAACGGTTCCTTTAATTTGGTATGCATAATTTTCAAGATGGTTACGACTTTCAACCTTTTGTCGAAGTTCTTCATCCTCTTTTTTATATTTTTCAGCATCATTTACCATTTTCTCAATATCTTCTTGAGAAAGCCTTCCAGAATCATTTGTAATTGTAATTTTGTTTTCTTTTCCAGTCGATTTTTCAAGTGCTGTTACATTAAGAATACCATTTGCATCCATATCATATGAAATTTCAATTTGAGGTTGTCCACGAGGCATTGGTGGAATTCCAGTAAGCTGAAATTCTCCTAATTTATTATTATCTTTTGTCATAGATCGTTCACCTTCAAATACTTGAATTGAAACTCCGGGTTGATTATCAGCATATGTTGAAAATGTTTGAGTTTTCTTTGTTGGTACTGTGGTATTTCGAGGAATTAGTGTAGTCATAACTCCACCGGCAGTTTCAAGACCCAAACTTAATGGTGTAACATCAAGTAAAAGCAAATCACTTAATTTTTCACTTTCACCATCACCACTAAGAATTGCTGCTTGTACGGTTGCACCATATGCTACAGCCTCATCTGGATTAATATTTTTGCATAATTCTTTACCATTAAAATAATCTTTTAATAATTGTTGAATTTTTGGAATACGTGTAGAACCGCCAACTAATACAATTTCATGAATATCACTTTTACTTAATTGACTATCACGAATTACTTTATCTACTGGATCCATACACTTTTTAAATAAATCACTGTTAAGTTCTTCAAAACGAGCACGAGTTAATTTACTCATAAAATCAATTCCTTCATATAAACTATCAATTTCAATATTTGATTGTGTTGTAGCTGAAAGTTGGCGTTTTGCACGCTCACATGCTGTTTTTAAGCGTCGCATTGCACGAGCTGATTTAGTTAAATCTTTACGATGTTTACGTTTAAATTCCTGAGCAAAAAACGATACCATGCGATTATCAAAATCTTCACCACCGAGATGTGTATCACCAGCAGTTGCTTTAACTTCAAAAATACCATCATCAATTGTCAAAATACTTACATCAAATGTACCACCACCACAATCAAATACCAAAATGTTTGATTCGCCTTTTGATTTTTTATCCAAACCATAAGCGATTGCAGCTGCAGTTGGTTCATTAATAATACGGAGTACATTTAGACCAGCAATTGCTCCAGCATCTTTTGTTGATTGGCGTTGTGAATCATTAAAGTAGGCTGGAACTGTAATTACTGCATCAGTCACTTCATTACCAAGAAAACTTTCAGCAATTTCTTTCATTTTAATTAAGACCATTGAAGAAATTTCTTCGGGATTAAATGTTTTTAATTCATTTTTATAAGTTACTTGAATCATCGGTTTTTCAGATTTTCCAGAAATTACTTTAAATGGGAAATGTTGTAAATCGTTCTGAACAGCTTTATCATTAAATTTACGTCCAATTAAACGTTTAGCATCAAAAACAGTATTTTCAGGATTTGAAGCAGCCGAATTCTTTGCTGCATCTCCAATTAAACGTTCTGTATCATTAAAACTTACAAATGATGGTGTTGTGCGATTACCTTGATCGTTTGCAATTATTTCACAACGATCATTTTGCCAAACACCAACACAACTATATGTTGTGCCAAGATCTATTCCAATACTTTTAGGCATAATTTAAATATTATAAATTTATTTATAATGATCTTTTTAAATATATTTTATTAATATTATATATATGAGATATCAAGAAAATACAATGTTTATATTATATATAATTTTATTTGTTATAAACTTATTAATTTATATTAATTCAGAATACATATTTAATATGTTAATGTATTATGGAAAAAATGATAAATACTTAGGATCATTAATAAATCTCGGATCTTCACCACTAAGTTTAGGAAATGATTGTAAACTAAAATATTCAAATGAACTATATACACAAATTTTAACTTTATCTAAACAATATGTTGGTGATATAAGTAAATTAAGTATAGTTGAAATACCTTGTGTAAATGTAAATAGTGCTAAACATATTAGTAATAAATTTAATCCTAAGAAAGTTACATGTATTACAGAATATAAATTATTTGTGAATCTAATAAATGAAATATCTAATGATAATCAAATTGAATATAAATTAGGCAATGTAAAGAATCTTACTAAATTAAAAATCGATAATAAATCAGTTGATCTTGTACTTAGTATAGAAGTTAATCGTAATAAATATGACTATAATATAATTGCATCAAATTTAAAAAATTTATTAACACCAACTAAGTTTTGGATAATAGCTGATATATTTGAATTGAAAACTTTTAAAGATTTTAAGAACTTATTAAAAAAGAATAAATTTACTGTACGTTATATATACAATATCACATCAAATATAATTAGTTCAATTGAATGTGATAATAATAGAAAAAAAGAAAATTTTATATCTAATCTACCTTTACTTAACAAATTTACAATTGAAAAATTCATTACAACTGATTCAACAATATACAATGATTTAATAAATGGAACAAAACAATATTTAGTAATTATTACTATTAGATAATTTCTCGAATATCCCATAAAATAGATACAATATATCCACTTGCAATGTGATAATCACATCCAGTTGAAATTTTATATTCTAAATCTGCTAATTCAATAATAGCGTTAGTTAATATAACTTTTGTTTTTTCATTTACAGTATAGATTTTTGTAATCATTTTAAATATATAATTAATTATATCTGTAATAGAATAATTATATATTTTAATATAATCTTTGATTTTATCGTATATTGATATATATGGTTGAGTTTTAATAATTTCTATAAAAGAATCCTGTTCTTTATCATTCATTATATTTAAAAACTTATAGGCAGTACTTTTTATGATTTTTGTTTTATTTAATAAATAAAATGATTGTAATAAATTTATCATTTTTCTTAAATCATGTTCACCATGATTTATTATAATATCTAAAGCACTTTTAGTAATATTAATATTTTCTTTATTACATATAAAAGTAAGTTTTTTAGATGCATCTTCATATTTAATTGGTTTAAATCGAATTTTCATACACCTCGATTGTAGTTCAGGTATTATTTTATTTATATTATTACATAATATACAAAATCTACAATTATGTATGTATATATCTATAATTTTTTTTAATGCCAATTGAGCATCATTTGTCATCAAATCAGCTTCATCTAATATAATAAATTTAATATTTTTATTAAACAAATTTTTTGTACTAGCAAAAGTTTTAATTTTTTCACGAATGACTTCAATACCACGTTCATCTGATGCATTTAATTCTAATATACTAGAACTAAATTTATTTTCATATATTTTTCTTGTAAAGGAAACAACCGTCGATGTTTTGCCAACACCTGATCTTCCATGAAAAATTATATGTGGTATATTTTTTTTTTCAATGAGTTTCTCTAAAATTTGTATATTTAATTTATGAGAAACAATATCATTTAAATTTGTTGGACAATATTTTTCTGTCCATATACATGTATCAGTCATATTGTATTAATATAATGAATTATGTTTTAAATTAATTATGTTTTATATAATAATAATGAAATGTTGGCTTATACTTTAAATTTATATAAAAGCATTGTCAATTCCTTTTATTAAACCCTCATCTTGTTCTTCATATTCATCAATTGTAAGATAATTAATTAAATTCTCTTTTTTTACATAATAGTTTTTAAACTCTATATCTGTTTTTAGATAACTAATATTTGGCGAAATTACTTGATTATTAATACTATACTCATTAATATCATCGATAATAATATTAATTTTATCGTTTTGAAATTCAAACTTAATTATTGAATCATTGTATAATAATAAAAACAATTTATCTATTTTATTATAACTACTATTTATATAATCAATAATAATTATATTTTTAGTTTTCCATATTTGAATATTTATTATATCTAGTAATTGTACAGTTATATTTAATTCTTCTATATCTTTTAGAGACAATACTATATCGTAATCATGTTTTATATCAATTATTGACATATTAGTAATACCTTATTAAATAATAAGATATAAAAATATATTTTTATTATAATAAAAATATATTTTTATTATATATGTCTTCTCATCAAATTTTTAAAGTAGGTTTAAAAGATTTACATCCCATAGATGCAGCTGTACATTACAATGCGTATAGATTACTAC
>MDTC01122300.1_pt1 | contig 15963 bp, 13 predicted proteins | sample 811181 | NCBI WGS metagenome assembly MDTC01 (sample SAMN05326644, study PRJNA326480) | marine metagenome | isolation source: seawater | place: Pacific Ocean: North | collected 2011
ATTCATAAGACACCACGCGGGTGACGTCTTTGGTCGTGCCATTGCTGTAAAAGGCGGTCACCTGCAGCTGCTGCTCGGCGCGTGGCTTGACGATTTGCTGCCGAGGATACACTTCGATACGTTCGACGATCGGATCATCATCCTTGCCATAAGGCATGCCTTGCTCAATCCAACGCACCACGGTCTTGTATTCTGGTGATTCCTTATCCATGCGTGCGCCACCACCGTGCGGCAACTCACCAATACCCTTGCGTAACAACAAACTGTGCTCTGGCGCAGCAGGAAATAAGCGTCGCCCGCGACCTTCTTTCACCAGATGATCAAAATCCTCAGCCGGTTCAAAGCCTAACAAAGACAGCTTAAAGCCATTCTGTCCCTCAGATTTGCCATGACAACCACCACCATTGCAGCCAAACTTGGTGAACAGGGGCACGACTTCATTTGGGAAATTGATCGCTTGAACGGTCTCCACCTCAGCCACCTGAAACGCAGCACTGCTAGCAAGGCTGCCCATGGTTGCCGTCACGGTAGCTTCACCATTGGCCAGTGGCTTGATTTCGCCATTGGCTGCCACTGACACAATGCCAGTCGGCTCAACAATATAGCGAACCTCCCGACTCACATCGATCGCAGAACCATCGTTACTCGTGCCAGTGACGACCAATTGCTGGGTGGCATCAGGACCTACCAAGCGCACCCTTTCGGCGCTGTGTCCGGCATGAACGTGCAAACTGGTGTAAGGTGCGGCCTGTGCGAAACACGCGAGCCACGACAGCAGCATCAGGGGGATAAGGAATTTCATGGGTGAAATTTTTAAAGGACTTCAGAAATCGGTTGGTGATTGCTATCTACCAGAAACTGCGGCCGACCGGTGAGGTCCGGCAAGGTGGTTTGTTGGGCATCGATGCCGAGATTATGATAGAGCGTTGCGAACATTTCTTGGAAATGCACTGGCCGATCTTCAGCTTCGCCCCCAAGACGGTCCGTGCTGCCGATGACCTGTCCCGTCTTCATGCCGCCACAGGCAAGCAAGGCATTGGAAACGCGCGGCCAGTGATCACGACCGCCTTGCGGGTTAATCTTTGGTGTGCGTCCAAATTCTCCCCATGCTAGCACCGTCACATCATCTGCCATACCACGTTGATGCAGGTCATCAATCAAAGCCGTGATGGCTTGATCAAAGTCGAGCATGTTCTCCTCACCATACTGAAAATTGCGACTATGCCAGTCCCAAAAGCTGTAACTCAGAGTAACCACACGAGCGCCAGCTTCCACTAAACGACGTGCCACCAAGAACTGTTCATTCAATCGCGGCGCAGCATCGCCTTGCTCCTTGTCCGTGCCCTTGCCATAGCGCTCGCGGATCTTGGAATCTTCCTGACTCAAATCAAGCGCGCCTAACAAACGATTCGACGTCAACACATCGAACGCTTGTTGATTGAACGCATCCAAACCGTCCATCATGCCACTCTGATCGATGTCACGCCGGAAACGATCAAAGCTAGCCAGCAATCCTTGACGATCATCCAAACGCTCTAGCGAAATACCATTGAGCGCCATGTCACGCTTGATCTCACCACCAGGGTTGAAAGGTGTGTGCGCCATACCAAGATAACTATTCTTGCCAAAGTTGTACGGCGTGTGTCGCATCTTCGGCGACAGATTTACATAAGCTGGCGCAATGTCAGAAGCGGCCCCCTGCACTCGCGACACAGCAGAACCTAGCTCTGGCCAGCCGCCCGGAGGCTGATTCCGATTGCTTCGACCGGTCATGCATTGGAACGAAGCGTGTTGCCCCACCGAACCCACCATTGAATTCACAAACACGCATTTGTCCGCCATCTTCGCCAAACGCGGCAGATGCTCGCAAATACGAATACCAGGCACCGAGGTGGCGATCGGCTTGAAGTCACCACGGATCTCGGCAGGAGCATCCATCTTCAGGTCATACATGTCCTGATGCGGCGGTCCTCCCGGCAGGTAGACCATGATGATCGCCTTGTGCCCTTTGCGTTTGCCCTGGTTCGATTCGGCCCGCAGCAGCTCAGGAAGGGCCAAACCACCCATGCCAAGCGCTCCAATTTTGATGAAGTTGCGACGCGACTGACGGTCGCAGAATCCGCCAGCTTTTTTACCAAAGAGTGTTAGCATGCCTGAAGTGTGGTTCGCGCCTCGAATAAGACACGTTTCTAACCACTAAATCCACCAAATAGCGCGGTCGAACCTCCAGTTCTGCGATGTTCTTCAACAATTGGGACTACTTCGCCTTCAAAGTCCCGAGATAGGCGACCAGATCCGCCAATTCTTGGGTTGACAAGGCAGCCGCCAAACCGGGAGGCATCAGCGAAAGCTTCATGTCTTCGCGCTTGGTAATCTGATCGGCAGCCAGGGCTTGAGTGATGCCTCCAGGCAAACGCAGTGAGACTTTATCGTCCGTCTCACTGACAATGTAACCACCCACTTGTTGGCCATCTTCCTTAGTCATCACCACACCATGAAACCCATGTGAGATGGCGTTGTTAGGATACAGGATGCCTTCAAACAGACCTTCAACGGAAAGTTTGTCGCCGATCTCGCTGAGATCTGGACCGAAGTCAATACCTTCACCTCCGATTTTGTGGCAAGTGTTACAAATCGCTTTCGTGAACGCAGCTTTACCTTTATTGGCATGGCCACGATGACGGACGAGTTCGGCGATAGGAGGAAACTTCTCTGCGCCAGGAATAGGTGGCAATGTAAGAACCTTGCCAATTTCTTCGCGCACCCGACGATCTCGGGCGCGCCCAAGCAAGGCGGCCACCGTGAACTCAAGATCGTTCGGTAAGGCTTTGTCCTTGGCCGCTTTCAACAAACGCTTTTCGCCCCTATTGGATTGCGCCAGTGCTTTGGTGAGGATCACGCGGGTGGGTGCTGCATGCTCAGAATCAAGTGCGTGTTCAGCCAGCAACTTGACCCCCGAAGCGTCTCCGGTCTTGCCGATGGCATCGGCAAGATACGAGAATGCTGGCTGATCAGACTTCAACAAAACTTTCTCCACATCATTTGACCGACGTAACAACGTACGCGCGGCTTGCACACTTTCATTGGATTTTGGATGCTTGAAAATGTAGTCGTGTAACTGCCGATCGACATTCTCAAGATCCAAATGAGCCGCTAACAGGACCAGCTCAGGCTTACCCTGCAGATCTTTCACCATGCTTTGCACTTTGGCCATCCGCTGAGGAGAAGCTTTGATCCGATCTGCAGGCAGTTGAAAAACAACCGCCGATCGCGCTTGGGCCGAGCTTTTGTCGAATACTTCTAACAAAGCCGTATCGCGCACTTCACCTTCGGCCTGAAAATCGAACGCACGCAGCGTCTGCTTGATCAAATAGTGGTCGCTAGCCGTCAACAGAGACTTGGCGAGATGCTTCGCTGTGTCCTTGCCACGACTGCGCCATACAATGTGCTCAACACCGCCGCCTTGATCATTCAACTTGTCCAATGCAGCCAAGCGGGCATCCCAATGCAGGTCGGCGCCGATGCCCAGTGCTTCCAAATACCAACGATCTTTGCCATCATGCTGAGCGGCGAGTTCAGCCCACAATTTGCTGGCTTTTGCACTGCCATCGAAACGCAAGGCAACCGCACATTCACGGCGAACCTGCGGATCTGGGTCACCGACCAAGGTCTCGATGGCCTCCAAGACTCGATCATTGTGTTGCCGAGCCAAACGCAGCCCAGCCATACGGATGTTGGGGTCTGTATCGGTTAGAGCAGCTTTTATTTGACCTTGTTTGTGCCAACCATACAAGAACAAGCCACGCGCTCGATGCTGCGGGCTGGCATTGTCATCGATAAACAGGCTACGCCCTGCCTTGCCCGCCATCTTGCTGTCAGTGAGTGCGGTCCAGCCAAGGAAACGGGTCTCATTGTGAGGACTCTTCAGCGCGGCCAACGCACCATCGGTGGTGCTGACATCAATCGCCGGCACCTTATACCCTTGATGACCCTTCGGTGTGAGTCGGAACACTCGTCCGCGTTCCAAATCGCCCATGCCATGGCCACCAACACCGGGATCGTACCAATCCGCGACCATCAACGAGCCATCAGGCGCCACCGCGACATCCGATGGGCGGTACCAACGATCCTTGCTACTGGAAAGCAAATTGACCATCTCTGCTTTGTAACCTGCTCCATCCTTAGTCACCGGATACGCACGGCAAACATTGGGTCCAGCATCACAATGAATCATTTGCCCGTGCAAAAACGCGGGCAACAAGTCGCCTTCATAAACCGTGATTCCGGTCGGCGAACCCGCACCTGTCTGCAATAGATTGGGCACCACTCCCGGATCATTCAAATGCCAGTGTTGCAAAGGAATGGTCTCTTCCATGCTGACACGCTTGTCGCGCCAGCCAGCACCGGTGAACTCATCGCGGTAGCCGTAGTTGCCGTACTCCATGACGTAATTGATCCGCACACCACGATTGCCATCATCGTCATTGTCACTTTGCCAGATGGCCCCAAAGGAATCCACGCAGGCTTCCCAATTGTTGCGAAAGTTCCAGCCTAACGTTTCGACGTTTGAACCGTCGAGGTCACAACGGAACACCATGCCCTCTTGATAGGGCCTGCGACTGGCTTCAACTTTGTTTCCGGCCAGATCCACAATCACCTTGCCCTCAGCATCACAGAGGCGCTTGGCGGCATTACCAAAATTGAAATACAAACGCCCATCAGGGCCGAACATGAAGGCGTGAATGCCGTGATCGTGTTGGGCACCTCCAATGTTCGTGAACATGACCTCTTTGCGATCCGCAATGTCATCGCCGTTGTCATCAAACAGCGAGAGCACCTGGTCTCCTGCGGACGCAATCACGCGCTTTCCCAGCACACAGATGCCATGAATGGAATCGATGTCATTGCTTTGATAGAATACCTTGGACGTATCCGCTTTGCCGTCGCCATCGCTGTCCTCAAGGATGAGGATACGATCACCCTCGGGGCGTTTACCGTTGTGACGGCGGTAGTTGACCACTTCACACACCCACACCCGACCACGATAATCGATGTCGATACTACTAGGGCTTTTCAATAACGGCTCTGCGGCAAACAACTCTGCCTGCAATTCGGGATGCACATCCATGGCCGCCACAGCATTCGAAGGATCACGTGGATCAGCATTCTTCGTTTGTTCCTTCTTCTTGGGTTTCGGCTTCGGCTTCTTTTTGGGTTTCGGTTTGCCGCCAAACTTGATTGTGGTAGCTCTCACTGACTCATCAAGCCCGGCTTGATCAATGTCAGACGAAGGCACGCCGCCTTCTGGAATCTCAAGTTGCGCCGACCACGCGACGCCATTCAACACAGCCTGCCGGAAGTTCTTGTCCCCGAGATTCTTGTGATAATGGATGCCGGTGAATCCAAAGCCACGCCCATTGCCATAGTCTTCCCCACGTTGGTAGGTCCAAGCCACATGTTGTAGCTCACCATTGGCGACCGCATCCCGCACCGCAGGATTGCCGCTATGCGGGCCATCACCGCGCTTCATCGTTGCAACCGGAGCTTTGGCAGAAAGAATTGGCGTAATGCCCTCCATCTCCGCGCGGAACCGCATGTGAAAGTACCATTCATCATCGCTCTTGAACGGCTTGATTCCCTGCGCGGCGGGATGATCCGGAAAGGTCTCGAATGACGCGACCCAATGCGGATTGACCGACCAGTGCGTTTCGAAATAACCACCCATCCAGTTTAGCATACCCTTGCCTGGTGGACCTATCGGCACCTCGACGCCATAGTGCAAGCATGCTAGTCCTACGCCACGTCTCATCACCTTGTCAAACTCGGCAACGTGGGAATTCACCAAGTGACCATTGCCACCTGAACAGAAAAACACAACTGTCGCGGCATCCCTAAAGGCTTTATCAGGATCTTTTGGCCAATTAATATGGTGCTCCCAAGTCACTTGGTCTTTGCCATAAGCTTGCTCAAGCCATTGGCCAATGAGTTGGCAGCCGGCCGCATACTCATGCTGACCGCTGCCATGCGAACTAAGATGTGAGATGAAGATGATCTTCTTAGGCGCAGCCTGCAGTGCGCCTAGCAAGATCACCGAAAGCGTCAGGATCGATCGAAAGACAGAGAAGGATTGAGATTTCATCGGCTGACAGAATCTTCGAATCTGCCGTATTTGACCAGCAAATCCTCACTTCAGGACCATTCGCCAGCGCTGCCGAACTTCTGGCTCGCTTTCTCACCAAACTTGACCCCGGCAGCATCCATCTGATCCAGCACTTCGGCCATCGGCTTGCCCGCGACATCGCGCGCAGCGGGAATCACCGTTTCACATTCGTTCCGATCCATGAACACTGAGGCATCCAACAGGCGCGCTTCATCAGATTTGGGAATGACCAAGAACCCGTGTTTGTCAGCATGGATCAGTTGCCCCGGCTCGACCCGGCGTCCAAAGACCTCTACAGGTTCACCCCAGGATACAGGCCAGGAATGGGCGTGACCGACACACAAAGTACGTGCCACGCCCTTGAATCCGGCATTGCACATCTCATCGACATCACGAATGGCGCCATCAACGATGGTTCCCACGCAGCCCAAAGCGCGGTGGGTGTTGGCATTCACTTCGCCCCAGAATGAGCCAATAACGCGCGGTTTGTCCAAGTCTTGAACCACCACAATTTTCGGCCCCGGCTGCGCAGCAATGTAGTGCCTGTAATCAGACCAGCCATTGGGAATGCGTTCTTTGTGAGAACTCTGACTAGGTTCGATGGTCACAGTCACCGCATAACCGACCATCGGCCCCATATGCGGCATGTGATCTTGCACGGGTTCCAAGTTGAACCCATCGGCAGCAGGATCGCTTTGGGTAATCTGTTCCCAACCATTAAAGATGGTCGGCGTATTCCAACGCTTCAACTGCAAAAGCTGCGCGTGTGTGAGTTGTTCGGACATGAATGTTGTTCCTTGGACCTAACGGATCGTCAGATCTTCCTGATACTTGGCGCGATGCAAGTCCGAGCACTGCCCTTGCCACTGATCGCGTTGAATGCGGCCTTTGAAAGATAGGCGTTCACCAAAGCGCATGACTTGGATATCAGTCCATTGGACAATCTGCGAATAGGTGAAGATTCCAACGGCGTGCAATTTCTCTTCCAATACAGCTGCGACGCCATTGATCTGCTGGAGATCGTCCTGCTCCGATTCTGATGGGGCAGCGATATACAGGAGCCCCAACTCGTGATCGTTGCGCATGCCAACAGGCACTGGCACGGCGGCTTCCGACTCTGGAACTTTGCTGGCGAGATCCAGCAGCTCGGGCTTGCCTGCCTCTGGATTGCTGAAGTTCGGATCTGTAGACTGCTTGCGCGCCAGAGCCTCAGCATCCGACTTTTGTTCCAGGTGCATCAACAGGCCATGAACAAGTGCAATCATCATCGGAACTTTGATCGCAATCTCAATTAATGCCAGGATGGCTAGGAGTAGGATAGTGCTCAACATGACTAGAAAGTTACACAACTTTGGCGAATCCATTCGATTCGGGTCAATACCCATCGTAAGAGACTGTCCTTACTGAACTATAATAATTATAATAAACATTTAAGAATCATGCCTATCCCCATCAGAATCATGATCAACTGCCAGCGCGCCGTCGGTTGTCTTTCACTTTTGATTCGAGGAATACTCTCGATCTCTGCAGCCTGCGTCGCATGCCTGCCTAACATCACGCATGCCCAAGAAGAAGTTTTGCAAGAGTTGGACACCACTGACATCTACGGTGACCTCAGCGAATACCAAGCGTGGCCGCTCAGCGCGGGAGCCATCAGCGGTGACGATCTACAATTGATGAATCGTAGCAACCAGCGCGAGCTGACTGATTTGATTCCTAACTTTTCACACACAGACTCAGGCCTACGCGCCTTTGGCGATGTGGTGAGCATGCGCGGCCTCACCAACACACCATTCTTTGGCAATGCCTCGGTGGTTCAGTACGTGGATGATGTGCCTATGGGCAACGTTTTCTCCTACACGACCCCCTTGCATGCGGTGGAACGCGCTGAAGTGTTTCGCGGTCCCCAAGGAACACTCTTTGGTCGTAATCCCTATGCTGGCGTGGTGAACATTGTTTCCAAGCGCCCAACCAACCTCTGGCAAGGCGGCTTCAGCACCTCCTACGGCAGCTACGAATCGTTCACTGGCGATGCCTATGTGATGGGCCCCTTGGTGCAAGACAAACTGTTCTTCCGTTTGGGTGGTCAGTATTCCGAGCGCAATGGTTTCCTACGCAATCCGTCACTCAATGCTCACACCGATGATCAACGGCAGTTGTCAGGATCTGGTGCACTCTACTGGCGCCCCGGACGCAACTGGGAAGTAACGCTTTCTGCGAGTGCCGAAGACTACAGCGATGGTGCACCACGCTTGACACCGTTGGCAGGCGGTCCGTTCGTCTTGAACACTGACGTGCGCGGGGTGTCTGAGCAGAAGGCCAATAGCCAGGCGCTGCGTATTGCCTATGACGGTTCGTCGTTCGATTTTCTTTCCGTGACGTCGCGTCGGTCCTGGGAAATTGATCCCTACATCTTTGACCTCGACTTCAGTCCATTCCCTGGCAATGACTCGCAGATCGTGCAAGAGCAGGATGTGTTTTCGCAGGAATTCCGTTTCAGTTCCAAAAAAGGAGGTGATTGGGAATGGAGTGCAGGCGCCTTCTTCGGCGCCACTGAGGTCGAGGGCAACACCACGCGTGACTTCATTGTCCCCTTGCCCGATGGCAGCTTTTTCCCGGCCACCACTACGACTGACTACAGCTTGGATGAAGATGCCTATGCCCTGTTCGGCCAATTGTCTTTCAAAGGCATCGACCGCGTCGGGTTACACCTTGGGTTGCGTTTTGACTACGTAGAGAAAGAGATTGACCGTGATGGCTCAGGATTGGCTGGGCCAGAGCCTAACATTTCCTTGGAAGATGACTACTCCTTCGTCAGCCCCCGCGTTGGCATGGACTACGAATTGGACGAAAGCTCGCTCATCTATGCCAATACAGGTCTAGCATTCAAGCCAGGTGGCTTCAGTGCCTTTGTTGGTGACTCAAGCCTCTCGCCTTATGACGAAGAGCGTTCCTGGAGCACCGAGATCGGTTGGAAGAAGCGTTGGGCTGATGACCAGGTCCGCACCAACTTGGCACTCTTCTACAACGACATCAAAGACTACCAGGTCGAGCGTTCTCTCGTAGCCACCGACTACGCCGTGCTCAATGCTGAGAGCGCGGAGTCTTACGGGGTCGAGCTCGAGCTGCAAACGGAGCTATTTGATGGCTTCACCATCGAAGGTTCGTTAGGCTTGGTGCACACCGAGTTTGACAAGTTCACCGACCCATTGAGTGGTGCTGACCTTTCAGGCAACAATGCGCCTTTCGTGCCTGAAGTCGATGCCTCACTCGCTGCGACCTATCGCCACTCATCCGGTATCTTTGCCCGAGTCGAAGCGACCTATCAAGGCCGCACCTACTTCGATGATTTCAACACCAGCAGATTTCAAGAGAACGGCTACACCTTGCTCAATGCTGCCCTGGGATATGAAACCGAAGCTGGCGTCGAGTGGAGCGCGTTTGGTCGCAACCTTACCGACGAAGTCTACTATCAGAATATTTCACCAGACTTAAGCGCTGGCACAGTTGGCTCACCCTCCATATTTGGCGTTCGCTGCCGCTACGACTTCTAGCGCAGATAAGCTCGATAAGAGACTCCTTCAGTTTCTGGGCCCCGCGCCGTGCTACTTTGGTTGCATGGTGATGGGGCCCAACTAGTTCCTAGGCATGACTTTGCGCACGGCCTTTCTGATCTTTGGAGACGTTCTACCCCTCACGAACAGTCTACCACTGATCGCAGGGGAACTTTCACCAAAGCGTGAGGCCGAAGCCATGAAGATGCTAGTGGCGACCCACGCCAATCAACGGCGCAAAGCCTACCAAGCACTGGCGCAATTGGGCGACGACACAGAAGCCACCTCAAAGCGCTTGATCGCCAAGGCCAAACGACATCACCAACAGCACTGCAAAAGACCACGACATTGTTGGAGCCCTTTCAGAAAGCCCACGAAGCGTGGCAGATGCAGGCAGAAAGAACGTTGGAATGGGCAAGTCAGGATTTAGGCAACGACAACAGCAAGTTCAAAGAACCTGATTCCTTGCTAACTCGCTCACAGCGGCTGCACCACCAAATGATCAAGAAAAGAACAGCACTAGAGCCTCTGTCAAAAGCACTCACCAAGCGCGGTAACATTGTGCAAGAGCTTCGCCTTGAGGCCACCAAGCTAAACGGGAATGACGAGCCTGAAGGCATTCCACTAAACCTGCTGTATCAGGAATGTCCTGTTGGAAAGGGCGTATTGAACACCCTCCAAGCTTGGCAGGGAGTTAAAAGCCAACGCGATGCAGCAGAGGCTGCACATGCCTTCAACTCCAAGAGTGCTCCATGGCAAGACAGACTCCAACCCCACTTCGTCCAGCTCATCAACACGGGCCGTCAAGCAGTCGGTCTATCCAGCCTATTAGCCCAGTGCCGCATGTGAAGGCCACAGCACCGAGATGTGCCAATTGGGATACTCTAGCCATGATTCGCCAACACCAGGTCGGGCCACCCCCTGGAATCGAGCTGAGCAGGCGGAATACCAGGAGAGAACATTGCGAGAAAACATTTACATGGGCAACACCAGTTCGGAGGCAGCTTATGCCGCTTGGTGGCAAAGTGACGGTCACCGCAAGATCATGTTTAGTAAGGATGCCAATCACCCGGGGGGCGCATTGGTTGGAAAACACTGGACCATGATGATGGATAAAGGCACAAGGCCTGCTGCCGCACAGTAAGAATCGAAAGGTCCAATCCTCTACCAAGGTAGCTTTGCTCGGTATCTGAAGACCACTCGGCTAGCGAAGCGCCGCTCCATGAAAGCTCCATGATCGCGTTCGCGTGGAGAGCGAAGTTTAGAATCAACTCTCGATTTGGTTCAGGCATAGCACCTACCACTGAAGGGAAAGCTGCCAAAAAGGAGAACCTTACATTACCAACACTGGTTGATGACAATCCAGCAGGCTACCTAGACAGGACTGAGATTGAAGTACCGTCCAAAATTGAAGAGCATCCACAGTTTCGTAACACTCTGAAGCGGAAACGTCAGCCAAGTCACATAGTAGCGCCGCCACTGCCAACCAAAGGCTATTGAGTAGGCACACTCGAAGACAACAGGCGAACACGGTAGAACCCCTGCCTCGCTTCCAGAGGTACAGGAATGGTTGCCTCAGTGACCGCTACTCCTTCCGGAGCAACGACCTCAGCAACAACCGATTGCCACGAAGCCAAGGTCAACTGATTCGACTGTTCTACGACATACCGGTTCCCAGGGCGGCTCATCCAACGCAATCCCAGCTCAGCCCCATCACTCTCAGGCTCGGCTTCAACTCGGAAAAACGAAAATACCGACTCCGGACAGGTCCCAAGTCGGTATTCTTCTAAATTACTTAGACCATCAAGATCCAAATCGAGCAACGCATCGGAAGCATCGTGAGGATTCAGACCATAATGGCGCTCGAAATCGTCGCCTATTAAGTCACCGTCTGTGTCTTGCGACGCCTGAGAAAAAAAACCGCGCACCCAAGTCCAGCAAGAAGCGCCGAGGAAGGCTCTGGAATTACAGACAGAATTGCAGACAGTTCACCGTACGACAGCCCTCCCTCTTCTTCCGAGATAGCATCAATGTCCAATGCATTCAAAGTCCAGGCTGTCAAAGCTGCTGCTTGATAATTCCAAGTCATATCGGAGTAATTTTCAACGGAACCAGACGGATTCCGATAGGTACCAAAAGACTCCGTTCCCGTAGGGCTATTCACCTCAGAGGTAAACCAAACCAAGCGGATTGGATCGCCGACCGTTAGGTCCCCACTAGGATCATCACCATTCACTGAATCGTTGACTATCCCATTTTCAGCAAGCTCAAGATTTAAACCATCGATAATCACATCATCAACCGAGCCCCCCAAAAAGTCACCTACCGTTGGGTCCGAGAAACCATCCTCGGCAGTATCAGCAACCAAGAACCAGGTAAAATCATTTGTGATAGGAGCACCACCCGAATCTCTTAATGTGTGAAAGTTAACATTGATGGTTACGACCCCGTTTGCGCTCGCACAGAAAGCGAGAAGAATCCCAATTACCTTAATAGTTTGATACATATTTTTTATTTTAATTCAATCGGGCAGGTTGTTTACCCCATAGGTCGGGTTGTTTACCCCAAACACGGTCTGATCAGAAGCCCCACTACCTTTCCGGATAATAACACCCAGGCCTGGCCCGAAAACTTCAACAGCTCCCTGATCTACACCCAGCGCATCTTGACGCTGCCACATACCATCCAAATAGAAATAAGTCTTTATGTTCAAGCTTTCATCATAAACAAATAACACATCAACTGGGTTGAAAGAAAATGTGCTTTCAAGAAATGCCCCACTTTCAACTAAATTGGACTGCGCAAGAGTCGTAGGAACCGGCCTATCCAGCGAAATCCAATGGTCATTTTTGCCACTAGCCAGAACATCAAATTGCAACACATGCTTTCCCATTGGAACGACCCCACTTGCACATATTGTCGTGTCACCCGCTTGCCTGTGTCGCACTACAAACATCGTATTAGGATACAGAATTTCACCATCGTAATTACCATTAACATCGTCAGCTCTACGCCATACTCCACCCTTATAAAAGAATGTATCCAAAGCCAGATTTTCACCCGACGAATTCACATCTGGAATAAAAACTTGAGTGAGCGGGTTAAAACTAAACAGAGTCTCGTAGACACCTTCGCCTCCAGGAAACACCGTATCGAGCGTCCAATGAGGTATGATACTGAAAGTATCATCAACCGCCAATTGGCTCAGATCATCGCCATTCGCCATCACCGTAAGGGTCGTCGCAGAATTGGACGCAATCTCGTAATAATAGCCGTCTCTATTTCCAGAGGAAAACCTCACGTAATGAGTGGAGCTATAGGAACCTAAACTGATGCTGGTACCAGCCGGCGTAACCACAGCGTCCTCACCAACAGAAAAACCATCTCCGCCTGCATCAACGACTGTTCCCGCTTTTCCAGTGAACACAGCTTTTTGGGTGAAAGGAAGTGACACCATCGTATTCGCATTTCCAGTCAAGGTCACTTTGTTGAAACCAATTGGATTCGACGAAACACTGCCCTGGCTGATCCCAGTGGACAAAGCAATGCCCATCAAGGATGGGAGTAGAAGAGAGGGAAGCAACATTTTCATTGCGGTGGACAGAGACCTAACGTTGAGACGGTCGCTCATAGAGGGTGATTGATCAAGAATTTCTTAAACATTGCCACTTCCAAGGGCGCACCACGTTTTGCAGCTATCTCTACTTTTCCTCTACTCCATTAGAAACGCTTCCCAGGTTATGATTTATCATATTTCAGATATGATACCATAGATATGACCGTTATTTTTAAATTCAATATTATTATAACAATTGAACTATCAAGAATCCACTAACACATCTGTGAGCGGAATTCATGAACTCACTTGCACGGCTAAATTCGTCATTGACCTCGTAGAGTAGCGGAAGCACATCCTATTCATCGAGTCATAGGAGTTCCTCCATCGGTTTGGCATGAGAAAGCTCTCGAGCACTAGAAGACTCTCGGGAGAGTGACTCGGTATTGCCAGTGAACTTAGTTACCTCAAAAACAGGCTGGGGTTCCATGAACGCGGTTCACTGCTCTCGCGCAAGCCTCCAACCATGAGTGATTCCGATCTCGGCTGCGATTTCGCCTTCGCCTTCGATTTGGCACTGCCGGAGGCATGGCGCACAAGTTAGCCAGCGGTTCTGACCCAAACGGCTTTGTGGGGACTTTCATCTTTGAAGTGTCGGTCGCGAAGAGAGGTTGGATGCTTTGCCCACATCCGGTTGGGACATTTACCGTTGCAAATTGCTTCACGATTCCAAATATGGCTTTGCCCTAGAGGCCATGCAACTGCGAACGCATTAGACCTGTTGGGGACGAGTGGCCCTGCCAAGATCAGAGAACACGTGTTCGCGTAACCCGGGAGCAAAATCGAGCCAACAGTTGTCGCAGAGTTCATCATGCAATGCATACAAATGCTGAAACGGAATACCGTTAGGTAACACCTAACAATGTCTGTTTTGACACATTTGGCTCTTGCCCATCCGGGGAATATCCAGAGCACTCAATTCTATCACTGCACCCAAAATAAGTGTGATCAATTCACCAATCACCTCTTGCCACGTACCGGCCGAAGCTTCCCAACCAGTCTCGTGAGACAGGCGATAAGCATGTATTCAGAAGTGTACTCCGATGATCTGGAAGCTCTGAATCTAGAAAGTATCAAATGTCATCTGGCCACTGTTGAGAAGCTCTTTCTATGCAAGCTCAACCCGCCCAGAATCAAATGGGGTCGGATCTTCCCGTTCCAATTGGGGAAGTCGATCCCAAGTGATTCCGTAGCGAGTCCACGGCGGGAGGTCGAGCGTTCTTTGAATTCTGGAATCCACAACCTATCTAGTTTGGAGCTTGCCCTATCAATGATCGGATCTTCGTCATACTTGACTTCAGCTTTTCAGACCGATTCAAACAATCTCCTCTACACACAGGCTAGATAGTTTCGAAGGCAAATGCAAGGGCTTGGGGCTAGGTTTCAAACACAACCCTACCATCTAACTCCTGGACTAGTCTTAGAAGTTTCCAACCTTCATGAAAGCCGCTGTTGCTAGCAGCGCATAATGAGGATAGATGCCCCGTTATGAAACAAGATTGGACAGATGAAATTGTGATCGTCACTGGTGGCGGTGGTGGCATGGGCCAGGCGGCTGCCAATCGATTTGCGGATGCTGGCGCAACGACCTTTGTTCTCGGTCGTACCTTGAAGGCGCTTGAAGAATCAGCTAGAATGTCAGACAAGATTCTTCCCGTCGTCTGCGATGTGGCTGATGCCGACAGTGTGGATGCAGCCATGACCACTATTCTGAAGTCCGGAACGCCCAGCGCCCTAATCCACACGGCAGGAATCAACACGCCAGATCGTTTCATGGCTCACAAGGACAACGCACGCGTCGCTAGCCAAGAAAGCTGGAAGCAGGTGCTGGATGTCAATGTGCTCGGGGTGGTGACAATGATTCAGGCGGTATCGACTCCCATGGCCGACCAAGGGGGTGGCAAGATCGTGGTGGTCTCATCAACCGCTGGCCATGGCTTTGATTCGTATGCCGGCGTGCCATACACGGCCAGCAAGTGGGCAGTCCATGGGTTGCTGTTCACCGCGCGTGCTCAATTGAATGCACACAACATCATCCTATCAGAATACGCTCCCGGAGAGGCCAACACACCTATCGTGGACAAACGCCCTGTTTTACCTTCTGAAGAGCAACGCGAAGCAATGATTCAAACCAGCGATTGCGCTGAAGCCTTGTTCTTCATTGCATCACAAGATCATAGTGTTAGTTTCATTCAAGTGCCCAAGTATCAGCCCTTCGGTGGCATGCCTCCCCAGGTGCCAACGCCCTGGCTCCCTGGCTTGGAAGTACGCCCTACCTAATTGGACGTCATGAAGGATCCATCGCATCTCATTAGATCGCCCATTCCTGCACTGCAGATGCCAGATGAATCGCTACCACCGGATTCCTCGCTCAGCCGCCTTGGATACGCGATCAATCGGAAACCACAAATCACGGACATGTCATTCCACCGTTATTACTGCCCATTATCATTGGAGATTCTGTGCTGCGTCACATCGGCCGTGTGGAAAAAGATTCAACGGTGTTGTAAGTGCGTGCCTCAGCGAAAGGCTCAGAAGCCCCTTCCGCACGCTTACGGCCGACCCGAAATGACGACCCCAGGGAAAATAGGGCTGAAGAATCCTCGTTGCGAAGCGTGCAATGCCTGCATGCC
>MDTC01150328.1_pt1 | contig 15962 bp, 9 predicted proteins | sample 811181 | NCBI WGS metagenome assembly MDTC01 (sample SAMN05326644, study PRJNA326480) | marine metagenome | isolation source: seawater | place: Pacific Ocean: North | collected 2011
ATAAAACAACTAAATCAATTTATAATGATGATTATAATACAAAAAAAGAAAAATATAAAAAAAAATATGATCTTATTTATCAAACTCGTTTATAAATCTTTCTAATTCATTTTTTTGTTGTTCAGTTAAGATAGAATGAATTTTATCATATAAGATATCCATTCTTTCATAATTATTTTGAACATTTATTAATTTAGTATTTAGTTTATGATAGTTGATATTCATATCAGTTAATTTATTTTCTAATTCTTGAATGTGTAATTTGAGTATTTGTTCACTTTCCATATTTAAATAACTATATTGAAAATTTTTTAAATTAATTAATATATGAGATTAATTTTATTATTAGTATTATTAATAGGATTAATAATGGTATCTAAGACATGTAAGAATATTAAAGGTAAAAAATATTGTACTAAATTGAAACCTCAGATGACAGCAAGAGACATTATTAAAATACAGATGAATTCTATGCAAGCTAATAATAGAAACAATAGTGGAATAAGAGCAGCATTTAAATATGCTTCTCCAGAAAATAAAAAGAAAACTGGACCATTCCCAAAATTTAAGAAAATGTTATTAAGTGATAATTATAAACATCTTTTAAATAATCAAAAATGGAAAATTGTTCCAAAAACAATAAAGAAAAAAGGTGACGAATTATATTCTGTATTAGTAGAAGTTTTATCTTCTTATGATAATAAAAATCATAGATATAGATTTACTTTAACAAGACAGATACCAAGTTTATTTTGGAGGACTGATAGTGTTTTAAAAGAAAATATAGAATCATTCGATAATTATGAGTTAAATATATTAGGAGATCCTATAGGAGTATGTAGTTTAAATCCAATGACTGGTTGGAAAAGAGATGGGAAATGTCATACTGATGAGAATGATCATGGAACACATACGATATGTGCGGAAATGACAAATGAATTTTTAGAGTATACAAAATCAAAAGGGAATGATCTTAGTACAAAAAGAGGATCATTTCCAGGATTAAAAAAAGGAGATAGATGGTGTTTGTGTGCGAATAGATGGCATCAGGCACATAAGGCAGGAAAAGCTCCAAAGGTTATTAAGGAAGCAACACATAAGAAGACACATGATTACGTTCCACATTCAACGTTAGCACAATATTTTATTTATTAAACTTCACTTATCATTCCATCTTTTAGATTTGTTACATAACGCCATTTTAATTTTTGTCTAGCTTTATCATTTCCCGTAATAAACTTTGCCATAGTATAACCGTCATCAGTTAAAAGGTTTATCATTATCTGTTCAAATTTTTCGGCACAAATCTTACCTTCTCCGTCCCCATATTTATTAACTATAAATGCCCCTAGCTCTCCAAAATCAATTTCTTGTGAACCATAATGAGCCAGAATATCTTCAGAATAACCCATAGTTAAATTTTATACTATACTTTAGTATTTATTTATCAAATTTTATTTAACCTAATTTAAAACTTTTTCGGTGCCATTTTGTAGGTCCATATTCTTTAATTGCTTTCATATGATCTTTTGTTCCATATCCTTTATTTTTCAACAAATTATAATTTTGTAATTGAGGATTTTCATTTACTAAATTTTTAATATAATCATCATGATATTCTTTTGCTAAAATTGAAGCAGCTGCGATATTAATATATTTATCATCACCTTTCGGTATACAGATATGTTCTATAGGTTCAAAATCTTCTGTCATATAAATATTGAATTGGTTACCATCTACAAGAATACGATCAATATCTATTTGTTTACGAATTTCATCTACACATTGAGTCATACCTTTTAGGGTCGCGTTTAATATATTTAGTTTATCAATTTCTTCTGTATTGATAAGCTGGACAGAATAAGCAATTGAGTTATTTTCAATATAATCTCTTAAAATATTTCTAATTTTAGGAGAGCATTTTTTTGAATCACGAATTTGATAAGGAGGTGGATTATTTTCTATATCTCCCATAATAACTCCTGAAACACAAACGGGTCCAATAAGACATCCTCTACCAGCTTCATCAATACCAATTTCAATAGAATCTTGTTGATAGAAATTTTTCATTTATATAATTTATACTTTTAGTTTATAAATCATTTTCGGAGAGTTCTAATTCTATTGTTTGATCTATGAATAGATCTTCTAATAGGCTTTTGTATAGATCTTCTAATAGGCTTTTGTATAGATCTTTGAATTGGTTTTTGAATAGGCTTTTGTATAGATCTTTGTATAGATTTTTGAATAGATCTTTGTATAGGTTTTTGAATAGATCTTTGTATAGGTTTATTTCTCTTTTTATTAATCTTATTTTGATTTACTACTTCTTTCTTACTAAGTGTTTGACTTTTATTTTTATTTTTATGTTTATTTTTGATGGGTTTTTTAATTGTTCTTGTGCCCCCGCCACTGTGTGCCGCCTGTCCAGATTTCTTCTTTATAGGGAAATCTATGTATCTGTATGGTAGTTTAATTGTTTTTTCCTGGCCACTAAATGATAAAGAAATTTCAGCTGATGAGATTTCCTTACCATTATTTCCTTTTGTAACTCCCAAATCTTTTTTAAAATTCAATGGTCCTTTTTTAATCGCATCTATTAGTGTTTTTCTATCTTCTACCCAATTTTTAAGTTCTTCATCTGTTGTTTTTGAGTATATTATTATCTCTCTATTCTCTTTTAATGTTTCCTTAAATTTATTAAGAAGAAATAATTGAATATCATTGTGAGATTCACATTTTTTAGAATAATAGAGAGGTGTTATATCTATTTGATCATAACCCGCAACACGATCTAATATAGCTTTTTTTAATCTTTCTTTAGTAATATCAGCTGGTGGTTTTTTTTCAAAATTATTATAATATATATTTTTAAGATCTATAATATCATAATCTAAGTATAAAATTGATTTATCACTAGTTAATCTTTCTTTTATTATATTATTTTTATAAGTATCTTGATTGGTAACAGTTTCAGGGATAGGTATTAAATTTTTATCATAAAATTTTGTAAGGGGTTCTAAAAGTTCTTCCTTAATAGCAAATGTTATTGGTGTGTAACCATCCGAATTAAGAATAAGTGGACTAGCTCCTTCTTCTAATAAAATTTCTATAATTTTTAAATATTTATCTCTCGTGCTCTTGGATGTTACGTACGATTCGAGCGCATTTTTATATAAATTTAAAGCATAAAACAATAAATATTCATGTAAATATTGATTTTTATCGCTAACGTCATCACCAATAAACTGACCCTCTTCTATTCCATTCTCAATACACTTTTTACTGAGACAGCTATTAATAAACAATTTATTTAATGTATAAACTGGTGTTTCTGATGTAAACAACTTTTTAAAATCTTCTGGAGTAGACGAATTTATTTTATCATAAAGATTATTTAATAGATCTTTGGAATTAAATTTTTTCTTACTTTCAAGTTCATTTAATATTTCCTCCGCAGCAGTCCTTTTATCACCTCCTTTATTAAGTTCAATAACTCTTGTTAAATATGTTTTTAAATAATCATATGTCGTAGTTGGATCAAAATCTACTTCAAAATTTTTATGATTTACTAACATTTTTAGATGTGTTAAATTTCCGGTTCCATACAGGGAAATAGAACCTTTATCCAAAGAAGAAGTACTTGCGTCTATACGTGATTTATATTTAGCAGAATCTCTTGGATCATTTTTAGAAATAGAACCTATAACAACCTGTAGAGGAGTATTACATTTTATATTAAATTCAGATATTTCAGTAGTACCCCCTTTATTCACATCATAATGAATTATAGCTCCAGTATCTAATATATTTTTAATATTTGTGTTTTGATTTTTTATACGGTCTTCATCTTTGATTAAATTAGTATTTTTGTAAAGAGTCATCTGAGTCTTACAATTTATATCAAGGAGAGATAAATATAGAGCTGAAGCATTAAACTTTCGCAAATTTGGGTCAACACATTTAGTCATGTACCAATTAAGTTTATAATTGATATTTGATTCTTTCCTTTTATCTTCGGGTATATTTACAATTGTTTCATCTTCAATATTTTTATTTAATTTATTTAATGTATCATTTATTCTTGAATGTTCTTTAATTTCTTCATAAATTTTAGATCGAGTTTTAATTTCTGTTTCAGCACCTTTAAAAAACGTACGTATTGTCGAGTATCTATTAAAATCTGAACTGTTAATAGTTAATTCTTCCCCTAGTTCTTCCTCCGAATTTTCAATGAGTGATATAATATAAACTCTTTTTTCTTCTAATTTATGTTCAAGTTCTTTTTTATAATCTTCTGCTTCTTGTTTCATTTCTCTTTTTATAACCGCAAGAATATACTCTAAACCCAATGAATTATAATTCATAATGGCAGTAGAAATTGGTTTAACTTGTTCTTTTCCGACCGACATAAACAAATATTGACGTGGATCATTATATTTCATTCCACTCGAAACAGATCCCATCATGTAGCCACCATATTTAAATTCAAGAAAATCGATGATATCTGTAATTCCAACAACGTTACTATATTTTGTTTTTAGAAGGGTAGCACGTTCTTGTGGATTTTTTAATATATCTAATACTCCATCCTCAATTTCAACATATTTAGTTTCCATATTTTCAATAATTATTTCTTTATCATTATTAGTAATATAATTAGTCAATATTTCAGAATATTGAATCATTGGATCCGTTAATAAATAAATTAATATTCTATTAGAATTAAATCTAATTGAGTTATAAATAGTATTCCAAACTTGAGTGGTAGTTCCATCACCCATCTGGATTTTTTCAATTTCTTTATCAATCCATGATATTACATCTCTATAACTTGCGTATTCAAGTTCAGTAGGTATTTTGTAATTAGTATCATCGATAAAGACACTAGCTCGTAATTTGCCTATATATTCACCTTTAGACCACCACAAACTGTCATCCTTTTTGTATTTATCGTAGAAATCTACATATTTTTTTTTAAGTTCAGTGTATTTAAGATATGATTCATGTGCCCTCTTAATATCACTAAGGAGAGAGTCTTCTTCTGTGTATATACTTAAATCCCAAGATTTTTCAGAACCATATTTAGTTGTAGTAATTATATCAGTCGGAATTTCAGAATCAATTCTATTTATTTTTTTTTGATCTTCTTTGATTTTATCTAATAATTGTGGACTAGGGTTTATTTTATTTTCATCTTCATTTATTTTAATATTTTGTCTCAATTTATATTGTTCAAGATGTTCATTATCAAATAATCTTTCAATTAGAATAAAAACCATTAAATTTTCTAAATATACAGCATAATCAGATAAATACTCTGTCCAATAAACATCATCATCATTAACTTCGATCCCGTTTTTTAATGAAAAATAACGTATTAACCCCTTATCTTTATGAAATGAATAATAAATATATTTTATCATTTTTGAAGGGTCAGTACTAAATTCAAATTTAGTATCAATAGCGTCGATTGCACTTGTAATATTTGTTATACTTCTTTGAATATTTTTATGATAATCCCTATTGAAGTTTGGATCCTTTTGTACTGTTTTTAATTTTTTAATATAATTTCCAGAAATTATAGTTATACATATAAGAATATCTACTAATTGTTTTTGAGATTGATCCAGGTCTTCCCCAATACTATTCTTCCATTTTTCATTAATAAACATACTGTAGATCTCATGTAGTCCGGTCCTATTGTATGTTTTGAGAATATTTAGGTTATCTTCTATTTCTGAATATTTACCATTAATATCTTTTATCATTTCAAGATAGTTAGCATCTTTTTCCTCAGCTGATAATTTTTCGAGGTTTGATAGATTACCATAGACATTTATTTGTGCTGCGGAGATATCTTTTGTTATTTCCTTATATTCTGGTTTTTCAGAAATTTCTCCCATGGCTTCCGTTAGAAAACCTAGTTTTTTTTGAGAAGTTTGAGATACAAGAGCTTGTAATTTTAGTTGTTTATCTCTTTCAGTATCATCTAAATTTACATGCTGGCTTGATGATTCACCAACTTTCTCTGCCACTGATAATTCTTTTATAGATAACATTAGTTCATCCTTATTTCTTAATCTAGTAGCTTCTTTTTCGGCGGATTCATCACCCGGGACCCCAAAACTAAATTTTTCTCCTTTCTCTTCAGCATGTCTTTCACGAGTTTTTAGTATTGCAATTATTATTTCTATTTTTTCAGCAAGTTTTGTAGTTATAGCATCTTTAACATTCAGGGCATCATATATTTTTTTTAAAGATTCATAAGGGAATTTACGGATTCTTTCATATTCAATCTTTTCCTCTTTATAGGCTGAATTTAAAAATTCTTCAAATTTTTGTTCCACAATTGAAAATTGTATTTTAGGATCACTTTTAGCCTGTGATTCTAATTTTCCTGTTAAAACAGCTTCAGAAGCATCTTTCTCTCTTAAAGCAGCAACCTGTGAACTCTCTCTTGCTTGTTGAGCTTTAAGTTCAGCTTCTTTTGCTTCTTCTTCTGCTTCTTTTAATTTTTCTTCTTCCTCTCTCTTTTTCTGTTCCTCATCCGCCAATTTCTTCTGAACATCTTCGTCTTTTTTTTGTGCTTCTTGTTCAAGACGTTGACGTTCTTCTAATGGCAACTGTTCTTCTTTTAACTTTCTTTCAATATCAAGTATTTCTTGGTCTATTTTTTCTAATTCTATTCTATTTCTTTCTTCTGCCCTAGCTGCTGCTTCTGCTGCTGCTGCTGCTGCTACCGCTTTTTCCGTCGCAACGCGTGCTTCTTCTGCGGCTTCTCTCTCATCATCTTCTTTTTTTTGTTTTTCCTCAGCAGCGGCAGCAGCTTCTTCTTCTACTTTTGCTAGTTCCTGTTTTATTTTCTTTTCTGCTGCATTATATTCATCTACTTTTTTTTCTGCGTCTGTTAAAGCTTGATCGGCAATATCTTTCGCTTCTTGTGCTTTTGCTGCTGCTACTGTGTCATCTCCTGCCGCACTTAATGCTTGTTCTGCTGCTTTTACTGCATCCGCCGCCTCTTGCTTATCTTTTGCTGCTTGCACTGTTCCAGCTTGTTGTTCAGCTTTCAGTTTTAATTCATCAGATTGTTTCTTCCTTTCTCCTTCTAGCTTAACCAATTCTTGTTGTTGTTGTTTAGCAAGTTGTACAGCTGCTTCATGTTCTTTTTTATTCTCTTCGGCTAGTTTTTGTATCTTTAATTGTTTTAATTTTTCTTGTTTCGCTTTTTCCGCTTTCTGGTTTAGTTCTTTAATCTGTTCCATTAATCTAGAATGATCCCTTAATTCTTTATCTATTTCTGCTTGTTTTTCTTTTTTTCTTTTATCTATTTTTTCTTGTCTTTTTCTTTGTAATTTTTCTTTAATAGATCTATATCTCTCTCCTTCTAAATCTGTACCAGGAATATTTGTTAATTGATAACCAAATATTTTTCCTTCATTAACAAAATCAACATATTTAGTTTTTTCATTATCTGCTATACCATCGCTATATACTGTTATATTATCTAATTTTGCTTGTTGATCATTCAGTATTGATTGTATTTTTTTTTCCATATCTTTAATTGATTGTTGTATTTTTTCATTATCTTCACTTGTTTCAATTTCTATTATAACAGTTAATTTATCATTATTTGGATCATCTTGAGCATCTATAAAAGAAAACGCACTTGTATCTGTTACTATAGTATCATCTGTTCCACCTTTAATTTGTGAATTAATTGTAGTTACTAATTCTTTTAATTTTATTTTAATATTTCTATTATTACTCTCATCTAATTCTATATCTTGATCATTTCCTTGTTCTGGTATAATTCCTAAACTACCACCAATCATATCAGGGTTTGTACTTATTTTACCACCCCCTCCTAGTTCATCAGTGCGTCCTTCTGTGTCAACTTCTTCTAGGGCTACGTCTCCTGGGGATGTGGATTCTGCTGCTGCTGCTGCTTCTTCCTCCCCCTTTCTCTTTTTTCTATTTGCGAGGATTTGGTCCGGACCTAATTCTTTTCCTGCGGCTGCTCCTGCTACTGATACTCCTCCTGTTTCGGCTCTCGTGAGATCTGGATTCTTCTTATCCAGGCCTGTCGTCTTCTCAGTCGGTTGCTGTGTCCCTTTATGCGACTGCATGTCTGATTTTATTCCTTCTTCATGTGCTAATACTGCCTTCCTTCTTTTTCTTTTACTTGTGGGACCTTTATTCGGCCCGCCACTTACATTTTTAGAAGTATCTTGTGCTGTGGCTACTGCTCCTGGGGATACGTCTCCTGAGGGTGTGGATTCTCCTGCTACTGCTGCTGACGTAGTTCCCACAGGTTTCGCAGGCTCTACTGTTGGCTTAGTTTCCACAGATTTCGCAGGATCTACCACTGATGTAGGTACATTACTCTGGGATGCGCCCTCTACTTCAAAAGTAGATAATGGACTCTGTAACGGACTATCTACTTGTGCAGGAGGTGGCTTAGCCTCTGCCACTTTAGTCTGTGCGGGGCCTCCCTCCTGTGGATCTACCGATGAATCTGAGGGTAGTCCTTGATCATTTAATTGTTTAAGAATTTTTTTATACCTATCTCCTACGAATTGATCTTCCATTTGCTCAAAAATATATGTAAACTCTTTAAAGAGTTTCCCTGTATCTTTGTCTTTTGTATTTGCTACATAATCATATGAAAAATCATTTGCTAACAAGCCCTGAATTGTTTCACGAAATTCTAAGGCGCTTTCGGCGCTGTGTTTGTCTTCACCTTTCTCATTTTTTTGAAAAATATAATGGGTGTATATCTTTAGTAATTCTTTACCCGAATAAATTTTACCATTCCAATCATATAACTTATTTAAATAATAAAAAATAGCACCCGTAACAAGACTTTCCCCCTTAGGGTCTTTAACTTCATCTTTAGGTAAGTCAAAATATTTTTTCATATTAAAGGTGAAAGGCACACTATTATGATCATAATAAATTTCAAAAATATCTGGTGATACTTCTTCTCCTTCTTCAGCTTTTTCTCCTTCTTCGGCTTCTTTTTCTTTTTCGGGTTCTTCCCCTCCTCCCCCGGCATGTTCTTTTGATAAATCATAATCTATATTATAACCTTTACTACTGTATTTATAAGTATTTATTAATTGAAAATGATTTCCAGCATATGCTATCCATATTTGTTTAGTTAGATCATTAAATATTTCGTCTCCTTTTGATTCATCATAAAAATCATATTTTGTTCGTACTTCTTTTTCTTCTCCTTTGGGTACTTTAGATTTTCCATCCTTCGTCATACCCGATAAATCAATTAAACTACTCAATGTATTTCGGTTAAAAATACGAATAAGTATATTATATTTTCTAGCAATGTTTGTTAAAGCTTCACGAGTATACTGATTATGTGCGATAAAATTAAATGTGCCATGATTATCTGTATAATTTAAATTTCTATCACCAATTTCAGCCATTTCAACGCTCCCATTACACTTACCTACAGTACAGTATTGATTTTTTATTTTTTTAACATCTGTCATAATTTGATCAGCTGGATGTATTTTTTTAAACCAATCAGATATTGATATCCATAAGCACTGATTTTTCATGTCTGGATGATTATCTGGAACACCGGTATTCGTTATTAATGACAAATCTGCGGATGTATACGTTGATTCTGTTTGGACTAGTTTCTCGATTTCACTAAAATCACCAAAATCAGTAAATTCATTCAATGTTCCAGGTTTTTTCCCCTCGCCAGGTGCCGCTGGTTGTGTCGTAGTTTCCGCGAGGTCTTTATCCGCAGATTGTGTCGCAGGTTCTGTAAGAGATTCTCCCTCGCCAGGTGCCGCTGCTTGTGTCGTAGTTTCCGCGGGATCTCTTTCAGCAGATTGTGCCGCCGTAGGAGATTCTCCCTCCTCTACAACTGATTCCGCAGGAGAATCTGTCTCGCTTACCGTTTGTTTCTTAGGTACCGAAAGTGGAGGAGCCCCTATGGGAGCTTCAGTGTCAAACAAATCATCATCATCTTCAACAGCTGCTACTGCATACGGTTTTTGATCTTCATCAGAATCATCCTCAACAAATCCCGATGTATCTGGTTGTTGATATTCAGTTGATTCGGTCCCATGAAGTTCTTCACTTCCTTCAAGAGAACGTTCAAGTGTCTGTGAGCCACCTGTATTTAAGACATTTCTTTCTTTAGTTAATTGTTCTCTTGGTAACCACCCTTCATATTTTTTACCGTCAACTATTACTTCTATCTTGGTAAATGCTATATTTTCACCAACGACAAGCTTATGGAGTTCATCTATAGTAAGATTTGAATATTTCTCTTTTAAAGTATCTTTATCAACACCAGTTTGTTCATGATCTCTATCTACTAAATAATTTATTGCTGAATCAGTATCAGAAGCCTCAAATTCTCCCCTTGAAGTACGAGCCATAACATCGTCAGAACTAATTATTGTGACAACAGTATTCTCAAGTATTATAATTGGACGACCATCATCGGATTTAATAGAAGGACTATCAAGAAGAGATGGTTCTTTTGTAATATAAGTTTTATGTTTTGTTCTGAATTCATTTTCTTTTAATACTGCTCCTTCTGCAACACCTTTAGCAGATCTTTGTCTATCAGATTCAAGTTCGAAGGTGGGGGCAACACTTTTTCCCGCAGAATCACTCACCTGTGGAGTAAAATTTTGAAGTTGATCTTTTGTTAATTTGTAAAGTTCATTATCTATTTCTAAAGTCAGATCATCAAGTGGATTTTTATATTCTTTATTTATAACATCTGATGAAATTTCTATTTTGAGTAAAATAGTTCTTTTATCTGTGATTACCTTTTCTAAAACTTTATTTATGTAGGCATCAATTGAAACATCTTCATATTTATCTTTTATAGTTTTACATTTCTTTTTTAATTCTTCTCTTATTTTAGATACCAAATTAGCTTTTGAATTTGTAAATAGAAGCTCAGTATGAAATTTATCCTTTGTATATCCATCTAATACTATTTTAAACTCGGAATCTTTAACTGGTATTATAAATACAAAAGGAGAATTAGTACTTGTTTCTAATTCCACTTGTTGTTCTGTAGCAGAAGGTCTCTCTGTTTCTTCTTGTACTACAACAGGGGATACTACTTCTCCTTCTGGTTCAGAATCTGTATCCTCGGCAGCCCCAGTCTCAGTAGCCACAGGCCCAGTAGGCTCAGCAGCCACAGGCACAGCAGGAACAGCCTCATCAGGAGCAGCCTCAACAGAAGCAGCCTCAGCAGAAGCAGCCTCAACAGGAGCAGCCGTAGCCCCATGTCCTTCTATGCCTGCTGAGGCTACGGGTGATTCTGTTTGTTCAGTCTGTCGAACTTCAAGGATTTTATCGTTAGGATAATAAAATCTATAATCACATAAAGAATTATAAGAAGGTACTTCTTCTACTTTTAACATTATAACTCCAATTTCTCTTTTTAATTTAGATTCATCAATTAGTGTTTTTTGTTCAATATTTTTCGGAGACCCGCCAATAACTTGTAAATAATTATCAAGATCTTTTGCTTTATCACTCCCCAAGTAATCATATGGACCCCATCCTCCGTTTCCATCATAATTATCACCTGTGTAAAACTTGTATAAATTTAGAATTCTGGCTGTATCCGACATACTAAATTGCTGTTTGGCAAGATTCTCATTTTCGGACTCAAATTTCTGCATAGGACTAAAAAAATTAATAAATTTATCTCTATATTCGGAATTAAAACTAATAGCAATATCAATATCAGATTTCCTATCTTTATCAAAAAACTTAGTTCCATCTTTATTTTTAATTGGATTTTCACTATAAAATGTAGTTGATGTTCCTGTAAGAATTAATTTATACATAGTTTTTTTATCTATTGCGGTTATTAATTCAGAGTTATCTCCTTCGATTTTAGAAAAATATTCCCTTAATGATTCATCAATTGTTTCCATTAAATCATTCATACAACTAATATATTGTTCTCTATCTTTGAAACCTAATGGTTTCTCTTTTATTACCATTTTATTATAGTCGGATATATCTACATTTGCTGTTTTTATATCAGTTAATAGTTCTGGGTCTTTCTTTTTAAGATAATTTATCGACATTAATTTAGCCATTTTTTCTTTATCGACATCGGGCATAGTTGATCCTATTTTTATTTTAAATGCTTCATTAAGTTCTTCTTCTGTTATTGATAGATAATTATCAAATCCACATGTTTTAAAATAAACCTGTGCGGCGGTAATAGATGGATCATTGGGGCTTGGAATATTAATTGTAACTACTTCATTTTCCCCACCACCAGATTGTCTAACATTATTAAGTTTTAATTTATAATTTCCACCTTTTTGAATTTTAGCTAATGTTCTAATTTTTCTTTTATTTAGATTTTTAGAATTAGTTCTAACTTTTCTTTTCCTTTTGTTCATTTTGTTCTTCTTTAATGATCTAACAATTCTTTTTCCTTTCGTTAATATTCTTTTATCCAGAACCATTAAATATAATATTAGTTAGATAAAAAAAAGTATTTAAAATCTAAATTAAATTATATGTTTTCAGATAAAGGTATTATTATGGCAAGACATAAAGATATAAGAAAAGAATTGGGGACTATATCCTATACTATTGATGAACCACATTTAAAAAATAAAAAGTTTAATTTAGTTGAATACTTTCAAATAAAGAAAGGAAAAACAAAAGAAGATAAAAAAGAACCAGAGGTAATAACAAAAAAAATAAAAGTAGACGAAACAAAATTAAAACAAAATGATATGATGGAATTATTAACAAAACCAATAGAAAAAGAAGATAAAGAAAAAAAGAAAATAAAGGAAGAAACAAAAATAGAAGATAAACAAGAAGAATTAGAGAATTTTGTTGATATCAAAGGTAAAAAAGAAAAAGAAAAAGAGAAAGAAAAAGAAGATGAAGAATTACAAAAACAAAAAGAAAAACAAGAAAAAGAAAAAGAAGAACAAGAAAAATTAAAAAAAGAATTAGAAGAATTGGAACCTCAAAGTAGTGGGGATAAAAAAAAGATAATAATAGATATAGAAAATTGGGAACCAGATAAAGATAAACAACCAATACAATTATAGTTTTTTCATTTCAATCATAATTTTATGAGATAGTAATGAATATAATTTATCATCATATTTTAGCCAATATTCATAACCTTGATCTTTTGTTATATATTTTTCATTTTTTAGTTTAATTAATTCATGAATTAGTTCTATAATTTGATAAGATATACCAGTATATTTAAAATAATCTAATTTAAAGTCAGTTTTAACGATATATTTTTTTGAGTCATGTATGTAAGAAAATTTATTCATATGATTTTTATGTAAATAAGAATGTTCTTTTGCGATTTTTAACCATCTTTCATTATAATAATCAGTGGTTTCTTTTTTTTCATTAATATTTTTAATAATAATAATGTTTTTACAGATATCTTTAATTGGTATTAATGAAAGTAAATTTAATAATATTTCTTGATTCTTGGATAATTGTTTAATGTAAATACTCATTACAGACTACTCTCTAATAAATTTGATTTATTTTTTTAATATTATTTTAAGTATTTAAAAAGGAAGAATATAAATATATAGAAATGCCAGTTATGCCGAACTATACCCTGAATACTATTGATTTTAAGAATGGGAATGATATTTCCTTAGTTGAACTAGCCTCGGCTCTAAACTATGATGGTGAAAGTTGGTCTACATTATATGAAGATACAATGAATTGTGGTCCTATAAAATTTCATGGTCAATTTGATTTGAAGAAGTTGGGTACAGGCGATGTTGCTTCTAATTTGAGGTATAAACATGATAAGGATAGAAATAATTTAGTTGTTAGCAATACAGTGCAAATTTTAGAAAAGATTTCAAACAGCAATTGGCCGTTAGTAATTACGAGTTATCCTCGTGAACAGCGTTACAAGACATTCAAGTTTGAGCCAGATGGAACCATAAAGGTAATGAATAATGGTACAAGAAAGGAGATAGTACAAGACTCCTTCCAAATAAATGAATTTATTAAAAAATATATCACTACTGAAAAACTTTTAGAAATTAGAGAGTCAACAAAGGGAGCAAGATATAATAGCTATTTAGCGGATATGATTTCTTTCATTATAATGATGAATCATCATTATCATCCAGAGATGTTTGAAGAAGTTGTACGTAAGCCATCTGTATTTAATACAGAGAAAAAATCTTTAGTTGGTAGTAGTCCATTAAGGGCATTTGTAAATGATGGAAAAGAATGGATTCCAAAGAAAGGATTTGATTATCTTTACTTTGAAGAAGTTTATAATGAGAAAGATGGAACTAGATTTTCTATGCCGAAGGATGGATCAATTGGTAAAGTTTATCATCAACTAAAAGATTTACTTTCATTAGATGAAAATGGTATAAAAGAAATGCTTAGGAAGTTTATGAGTGAATATGGGGGATATAAGAGATTTTCAGATTATTGGGTAAATGATGTTGATGATGGTCTAACAATACTGTTAATTAAGAATGCTTATAGTTATTGTGATCTGACAGATAGTGATAAAATTATTGTAGATGAAATAGATAGAATTATTTCAGAAATTTTTTAAACATATTCTTCTATAAAATCATGTAATTTATCTCTATGAATATAAATCCAATGTAATGTAATAGAATTTTCTATATTTTCTTGTAAATCATATTTTTCTTCTTCACCAATTTTTCTTATAGTTTTTTTTATTTCTTTTAAAACTGGTTGAGGATCTTTACCTTGTAAGAAATTATTAAAATTTTTATATATCTCTTTTACTTGTAATCCTTTTGAGGTTTTCCAATGTAAATTATGTGAAATTGACAAACAAGCAGCTACATAATGTTTATTTTCTAAATGATTAACCGCTATTTTGTCAATTCTTCCTGTATTTTTATCAAAATTATGATAAACCCAATATGCTTTTTCAACTGGATCTATTGCGTATTGTTTTCTTAATCTATCTAATATATGATCCTCATAAAATATATCACTTTCATAAATATTAGAATCTGGTATAAGAATAATATCTTGTTTATGTACTGCCTGTCTTATTGAAATATTTGTATTTATTTTTTGTAAATGAGGAGATAATCCTTTTATTTTTGTTGTTTGATTAAATATCATATACATATTTAGCCATACAATTCCTTTAAAGATTTCTGTTATATGTAAGCAGAATTTACTGTAGCTTTCATTCCATTTTTTCCCTTTTTCCATTTGATATTCATGTAAAAATTCACAATCTATAGAATTACATACATCTAATTTAAATACATATCCAGGTACTTCTTTTTTATTAAGATTATTATCTTCTATAAGTTTTTTTTTAATTTCTTCTTGTCTTGTAAGGTTTTTATTAGTTTTTTTTATATTACGATTATCTTTTTTATTTTCATATTTTATTAATTGATTTTTTAAATTCATAATTCGTATATCTGTTTTACGTATAGCGTGTTTAATTGATATTTCTTTTTTAGTTAGATTTTTATCATCCGTTAGATAGGAAATAAAAAATAAGTATAATTCTTGTACAGGATTCAATTGATTTAATGATTTCCTTGTACCTAATGTGCTATTTAAAATAGCCATTGTCATACATAAACTATTGCATTTAATTTCTTTAATAATATTTTTGTCTTTTAAAATTTTCCAACCTTTTTTAATACCTTGTTTAATATACGGTAATAATAAGTAATCATCTTTATTAAATATATCATTTGATGAAGATGTAAGTTGTTTGTATGCTATATTAAGTATTTCAATATATTTTTTAGCTTCATATTTATTTTTGATAATTCTTTTTTGTTTTTTTGTTTTATGAATATTTTTTTTCTTTTTATTTTTCTTTTTAGTTTTCATATATATATATATTATATAAAATATATGAATATACTGGATTCTATAATATTTAAAATATCATTTTTTTCAATTAT
>MDTC01085980.1_pt1 | contig 15957 bp, 14 predicted proteins | sample 811181 | NCBI WGS metagenome assembly MDTC01 (sample SAMN05326644, study PRJNA326480) | marine metagenome | isolation source: seawater | place: Pacific Ocean: North | collected 2011
CTGTTTAAGCGAATTTCCTTCGGGTTTGAAAAAATTAAAGCGGCGTAGGTATGAGCGGTCGGTACTCCGCTCAATATCCATTCCCATGCGCCAAGTGTCATTTATATCGTAACGTCCGAAAGCTTCAATATGTCCTCGAAATTCATTTTCTTTTGTTTGTGGGTTGGATGGATCCCCTTCTTTGCGGTCGGCCTCAGTGGCACTACCCGCTAAATAAAGTTCACCCTTATTAAACCTATGTCGATATTCGCCGTTAAAAACTAATCCTTCATTCACTGTGTAAATTGGTGAGATCGTCATATCTTTGTTATCGTCAAGTACTAAGAAAAAAGGTGTTTGTAAAAACCCATCAAGGTTTCCTCCTAAGCCAAAGTTTGGTGTAAGGAAACCACTTCGGCGATAGACAGTGGGATCTGGATGCGAAAAATAGGGTGAATAAGCCACTGGCACCCCAAAAAGCTCGAGGAAGGCGTTACGGTAGGTTATCTCTTGATCAGATTGGTCATGGACGATTTTTTCCGCTTTGAGTTGCCAAACGAGTGCCTTATTGGGATCGTCCTTGCAAGGCTCGCAGGGTGAGTATACTGCTCGACGCATCACAGTTCTATTGCCGTCACGCCTTGTTCCTTCAGCAGCAGCGAACCGACTCTTATCGGCCAATAAAATACGAAGTTCTCTAACTATACCATTTTTAAAATCGTCGGTAAGTTCAATGTATTCGGCAAAAAGGACTTCCCCTGAGGGTTCGAGTAGTGAAACATTTCCAGACGCACTTACAGTATCAGACTTCTGATTGTAGCTAATAGAATCAGCCGTGAGCAAGCGCTCACCTTGAGCAATTTCAACATTACCACGAGCTAGAATTGAACCTAGTTCTTCATCATAATTCACTTCGTCGGCAGTGATTAATATTTTGCCACCTTGCTGAGACCCGATTGCGTTAACTCTATTTTGCAGGTTGTAGGTTGTTGGTTGCTGTGCAACTGTTATCGATGATGCAACCATCAAAACGGCCACAAAAAACCAACCCTTTAAAGTCCCCTTGCACATCATCCATCCTCCAGATGAAATAACATTGCAAGTCCGATCATGATTGAAACACACGCAGGGGTCCAAGCAGCAAGAGTTGCCGGAATGGTGGCAGATATGCCGAGTGCATGAACTACGTCAGACATAAAATAAATTACAAAACAAAGAACGATACTTCCAATTATGGCAAAGCTTGCGCCAGTACGACGATGCACCCTTAAGGTAAAACTGGCGGCAATCAGTACCATTGCACAAAGAAGAAATGGATAGGCAAGAAGTGAATGAAAATGAAGTAAATGCCGATGCCCAGAAAATCCTGCGGCCTCCAAAGTGCCGATGAATTCTGGCAAATCCCACGAAGACATGGTCTCTGGAGAGGCAAAACTCTCTTGAATTTTAGTTAAAGTGAGATTCGTTCGAACTTGGTGCCGCTTCCGAAACTGTGCTTGAGCGAGCGGGGCAGAGATCCAAGCGTTCTCAAGTTGCCAATAACCTTTTTCAAGCCGTGCTTTTTCAGCATCAATGCGTTCTGCAAACCGGTCTTTTCCCTCAAATCGAAAGATTATTACATCATGCAGGTCCATGGTCGAATTCGTTATACGTTGGGCATGAATTACCGATTGATAACGCCCATCTGCTTGGCGAAGCCAAAGCCCATTTTTTGAAACTGCGAGCATACTGGTGCGCCTTTTTAAGAATTGCGCCTCATATGCTTCATATTTGGACAGCATAGCTGATGCGAATGGATTGAAGCCGCCTATTTCAAATACACCCACTACGAAAGTAATAAAAACGGCCGGCAGGAGAAATTGCCATACCGAAATTCCAGCGGCGCGAGCGACTACCACTTCATTTGTTCGAGCAAGGCGCCAGAATGCCAAAAGCGCTCCAAATAATACGATAAACGGCAACAAAGAATGGATCATAAATGGTAATTTTAACAAACCCATCTTCAGAACTACATCCATAGTCGCGTCTACTTTTCCGGATGCTCGACGCATCAATTCTACGGTGTCGAGAACCAAGGCGATACATGCGAACCCAAGAAATACACTTCCGAACCAAAAAAGAAATTGGCGCGAAAAATATTTTGAAAGTGTTAGTGACAGCCGCAATTGCACGTCCTCGCAACTATGCCAGGTGTACTGGCGTGGTCATTTGGGTACGAAATAACTTTAATAGCCGCATCAAGCACGAATCGGATAATCAAGCCACCGCATTGAAGGTGCCTCAAAGTATGCCGATACGCAAAATAGCGACTTGCTCGCTGGCTCGCGAGTAAGCGTATGGTGCTCATCCTGTTACGTTCTTTTTATTTTTCTTCAATTATCACTATTCGCGCTACTTTTTACCCTTGTTTAAGATACTTTTGAAAGCCTTTTCTTCATTTTATTTGAAATTGTTCTTCGCAAACTTTGTTCTTCACCAATCTTGTTGGAGTTATATTTCAAAAAGTAATTAAAATTTTGTAACCACTTCAAAGAGTATTTTGATTTCAATGTTTTTTGTGTCTGATTGCGTTTACGCTTTCGGTTTGATTGTGTTATCTGCATTTACACCTACTTTAGTTTCAAAATCACTGGCTATCGGAATTTTATCTAAATGATTGATTTATTAATTGAGGTTTTGCCATCTCAAGAACAGACCATAGGTTTGTTTTCAGTTTTCCTTGCAAGCTTGGTTATGAGTATCATTGGTCGTTCAATAAGCTCTGAGTGTGTTTTAGGTGGGTCTACGCTATTGATGGGCTGGGGTATTGGAAGCCTTATGTACACGGGGGTTGCAACACTTAGTACGATAAATCTCTCGAATGTCGTTTGGGCATTAATTTTGGTTTCTTTCGGGAGTATTGTTTTTTTAAAACGACATGAGATTGAATTATTGACAGTGAAGCCGTGGCGTATCTTGGTCCTCGGACTTCCATTTCTACTTATTGTTTCAGCAAAATATCCGTCTGAGGTGGATGTCTTAAGCCACTGGCTTTACAATGTCATATATTTAGTAGATTACGGTACTTTTCCTAGACCAGGTTTGCCCCAGTCGCTCTCTGCTTACACAGGATTTCCCTATAATCACACATTTGCGCTTCACTTTGTCTCTGTTTTGGCAGGAGGGATGGCGGAGAGTGCAGGTAACGTAATAAATTTTGGTCTAGTAATTCTTTTCGCAATTTTATTAGCCAATTTGATCCAATTCGCCAAGACAGGCGGATGTAACAAAAAGCCAGTTCGCATTGGTTGGCTGTTGGCTGCTTTGGCATTAATCCTTGCTACATACGCAAACCCTATTTTTGTGCGAAAAATAGTACTAATGGCGAACCCGGACACTGCAACGAGTGTTGCGCTCGCTTTTCTAGGGATTACTGCTTGGCAACTGACTGAGAGTGTCCGAGCAAACAATGCCCGTATAAAACCCTTGGTAGTTCAATTTAGTTTAATTTCACTTCTTTTTATTAATTTAAAGCAACCAAACATCATTATATTTATCATACTATGTATGGGCATGGCTCTGCTTTTGCTAGGTAAGGGCGCATTTCCGCGTTTTCGGAGACTTCTCAGACTATCACCAATATTGATTAGTCCTGCTTTATTATCATATCTCCTCTGGCGTAATTTCGTATCCTCTGATGCCCACCTGCACGAGGCAACTTTGTTACCTTTCGAGCAATGGCAATTCCAAAACATTCCAGCTATTTTGAGCTCCTTTTGGGCAAATGCGGTAAAAAAGGCGGGCTATTTTGGAATTATGAGCATTCTTACAGTTTTGGCAGGCATTAAATTATTTAGGCCCAAAACCTCGTTTGACCGGCTTGCGATTTTAGCAGCGGTTATTTTCATAGGTTGGAATGGAGTTCTGTTTTTTCTCTATTTCGCTCATTGGACCGGTCACGCCAGCACTGGGGCATCAAGTTATTGGCGTTATAATACATTTATCGGATATTTTGGTTATGCAGTTGTAATTTATGGCCTTTCCCGTTTGTTCTTTCAGAATTATTTGACAACGCCCTTCATTAAAACGTTTGTACAGAGCACAGCCCTACCGCGTATTATTATAACAATAGCAATGTTGATGCCGATTGTGACGGCTCCATATTTGCGTTTTGATAGGCAACAACCAAAGCCTTACTTACGTTCCATAGGCCACGAACTAGGCGCAAGCGTTCCTTTTGGGTCAAGAGTTTTGGTTCATATTCCCGGGGATATGGGTGATTATGCCACCGTGATGCAGTATTTTGCAAACAGGTTTCGATCAGATATTTCTGTTGCTCCAGCTCCTAGCTTGTCGATTATTAAAACCGATCTGAACAAGGAATATCCATCACCTCCAATGGTGTGGTCCATATGTGGTAGCGGCGAATTAGAGCGATATTTCGCAATGAAATTACCCGAAAATAAATCCTTTCTCCTGACGCGACGCAATGGAAATTGGGCAATTGTAAAATCATGGGACTGGCCGAAACGCCGCTTTCTGAGTAGTTACCACAAAAATATCAAAAATTTACGTTGTGACATCAGACGTTAGTGTTTGAAATGTCGTATTGCCGCGGTGGGGGAAAGCGACTCGGTTTCAAGATTATATAAAGGGCAATTAAAAGGGGAACAATAGAATTGAAATACATCAATGGCAAAAGCCACTGGTGAGTCACAGCGTAGTTCTTAAGTGCTATACTTGAAAATAAGACTACAAAAACACCACCCAAAGCCCTGACTATTAGAATAGTGTGGCCGCGGCGATTAAAGCTTCCATTCAGAAGAATGGCCAGCGCTAACGCACAGAATGTAAGCGGTAAAAATCCAGTGGCGAGCCGATTATGCCCCTCGGCAAACATCTCTGACCTGTAACGTAAATTTTTATATCTTCCATCATTGGTTTCAAAAAATAATTCGTTTAAAAATCGTTCTGCTGGTTCGCGTGACCGTGATGCACTCTGTTGACGGCTTGGTAATTCCACCGTCCAACGATCAAACTCTAGGGTGTCTGGTGATTTATTTTGTTCATAATTTACGGTCTGACGTATTCCGTTGACAAGAATTATTCGCGGGCCTTTATCTGTATCTACTAAGGCTCCCTTTTCCGCCATCATTGTTTCTGGATGATCTTGTTTTCGGTTGTCATGCAACATTATGCCATACAGCTGGCCGTCTTTATCACGCTCTCGTACATACACGGTTATATCTTTCCGAATATCATTGAAAATACCCTCTTGAAGAGCTACAGAGGCTAATTCGTTTCGGAATTCATGTTCGCGTGACTTGTACTCCCTAAAACTAGCGGGCTGTACATAAAGATTAAGAATAAAAGTAAGCGCCATCATCACAAAGCCGACGGTTAAGCCGGGGCGTGCTAAAGCCCAATTACCAATTCCAGCAGCTCGCATAACGATTAGCTCACTGTCGGTAATCATCTTACTGTAGACAAAAAGAGTCGAAAAACATGGCGCTACGGGGAATAGAACAACCAAAAAAAATGGCATTTGTAAGCTTGCCATGGTTAGGAAAGTAGAAAAATTTAATCCTCTATTTAGGGTCCAGTCAATGATACGCAGAGATTGTGTAAGAAAGACAGCAAAAATGAGCACTAAAAGGAACACAATAGTGATACCAACTATCTGTTTTGAGATATAGTTGCCAAGGCTTTTCAAGTTCACTTCCTATTCACAACTTTTTTGAGATACTTACTTACTCCTCATGAAGGCATATCATAAGATATGATCGTAAGGGCAGTGCCTTCACTGCAGCATAAACATATTTTAATTGATTGGACTACCACAATGAACATCACTTTTTCAAAGTTGAGCCTACCAAAATCTGGTCCTGTTGTCTTTGGCATTCGGGGTAAATCACGCCTTTGCCCATCTGTTACCGCATTAGATAAGGCGAGCGGAGGTTCTGTGCGACGGGCTATTGATGTTAGCCACTTTAAAGGTGAGAAAAATCAAATGCTCGATATCATCGCGCCTCATGGTCTAAAGAATGACATGATTTTGTTCGTAGGTTTGGGGAATCAAAGTCTTAGTGAAACTGAATTACAAGATTTAGGTGGTTTCATTTACGCAAGTATCGATAAGCTAAAGCAGCAGCGAGCCACAATCGTGGTGGATTTTGGCAGTGACCCCACGCAAGCAGCCGCTCATGTAGCATATGGAGCCAAATTACGTAGCTACACATTTTCCAAATATAAGACGAATCGAAAAAAAGACAGTAGCAAAGTGAAAAAACTTATCATTGCCGTCAATGGAGAGGCGAAAGCAAGAAGCGAGTTTAATAAGCTCGGAAAACTGGCGGAGGGTGTTTTTCTTTGTCGCGATTTGGTCACTGAGCCACCGAACATTCTCTATCCGGCTACATTTGCTGCTGAGGTTCGCAAATTAAAGCGGCTTGGCGTTAAGGTTGACATCTTGGGTGAGGCCGCGATGAGGAGGCTCGGCATGGGCGCGTTGCTTGGTGTTGGCCAGGGGTCACGCAAGCAAAGTCAATTAGCAGTGATGCAATGGAATGGTGGGCTTGCCTCTCAAAAGCCTGTTGCATTTATTGGCAAAGGTGTCACCTTTGATACAGGTGGCATATCACTCAAGCCTGGTGCTGGCATGGCAGATATGAAGTGGGACATGGGCGGCGCTGGAGCTGTGGCAGGCCTCATTAAGGCGCTTGCTGGTAGAAAGGCAAAAGTTAATGCTGTGGGTATACTCGGCCTTGTAGAGAATATGCCTGATGGTGATGCGCAACGGCCTGGAGATGTTGTAACTACGATGTCAGGTCAGACTGTTGAAATTCTAAATACTGATGCGGAGGGAAGGCTCGTTTTGGCTGATGCATTATGGTACTGTCAGAAAAAATTCAAACCATGCCTGATGATCGATCTTGCTACCCTCACAGGTGCTATTTTAGTCGCACTTGCAAAAGAATATGGTGGTCTATTCTCAAACAATGATGAGCTTTCAAATCAACTAATCTCTGCTGGAAAAGGGAGCGGGGAAAAAGTTTGGCGCATGCCTTTGAGCGAGATCGGCGGTCATTATGATAAGATGATTGATAGTAAAATAGCTGATATGAAAAATATTGGGGGACGCTATGCAGGTTCTACGACAGCGGCCCAATTTTTACAGAGATTTGTTAATGGAGTACCATGGGCGCATTTAGATATTGCGGGAATGGCCTGGGCAGAAAAAACCACGGCAACAGTCCCAGAAGGAGGTACGGGATACGGAGTAAGGCTTCTCGATCGATTTGTGCAAGATAACTTCGAATAGGCTTTATAAATTGTGACCGAAATACGGTTCTATCATCTGCTTTCAATGACTTTAGAAAAGGCATTGCCTGTTTTATTGGAGAAAGTCGTAGAGCGTAATTGGCGAGCCTTGATAGTTACAGACTCATTAGAGCGAGTGGCAGAGCTTGATTCTCGATTGTGGACTTATAAACCGAGCAGTTTTTTGCCTCATGGTATGGTCGGAGATGAAGAAGCTGAGTTGCAGCCAATCTTGCTTACCCATAAAGATGAAAACTCCAACGATGCAAATGTACTTTTTCTGGTTGACGGTGCTGAAAGTAAGCGTGTCGGGAGTTTTGAAATGTGTTGTGTACTTTTTGATGGTAATGATACCGATGGGTTGATACGAGTTCGTGAGGCTTGGACATCCTTTAAAAATGAAGGTCATACAGTTGTATATTTGCAGCAGGAGCCTTCCGGAAAATGGACCGAAAAGCGCACGGTTCGTGACTGAAAATATCCAACAACATATAACTATTTTGGACACAAACCCTTGCGGCAAAGCTTGGAGCCGTCTATAAGGCGCCGGCTTCGTTAATACATGTCAAAAACAGGGGAATACTTAAAATGGGCCAGGAACGGACACTATCCATAATTAAGCCCGATGCTACTCGTCGTAACTTGACCGGTGAAATTAATGCGCGTTTCGAAAAGGCTGGTTTGCGTATCGTCGCGCAACGCCGCATCCACATGATACGCAAGCAAGCTGAGGGTTTTTACGCAGTTCACAAGGAACGCGCGTTTTTTGATGAATTATGTGATTTTATGTGCTCTGGGCCGGTGGTGGTGCAGGTATTAGAGGGAGAAAATGCAATCCTAGCCAATCGTGATATTATGGGTGCCACAAATCCCGCAAATGCAGATGAAGGTACGATCAGAAAGGACTTTGGCGAGTCAATAGAAGCTAATTCCGTTCACGGTTCCGATTCACCAGAAACGGCAATGACCGAGATAACTTACTTCTTTTCCGAACTTGACATTGTTGGGTAAAAAATCGGCCAATGTCCTGCGGATTTTATGTTCTGGGCAACTAAGGCTAAACCAGCGTTATTGCTAGAACCATTAGTAAGAGAACCACACCCGAACAGGTCCACGCCGACACTTTCATGAGGCCCGCCCAGGTTTTGAGGTGATCTTTTGGCGCTTGCTTATACTGCATCTCTCCCGACATAATCTGATCCTATATTGGTTTTTCTTTTTTCTAGCTGTAGGTATACCGGGTTTCTTTAACACGCAAGTGTTAACGTCTCGACCTATTTTAATTTAACACTGGACTAATGATTACAGAGTTATTAGGTGTTATTCCATCGATGTGGACGCGTCCGTCCTCTATTTTTACGCGCCTTTCAGCGATCATTTTAAGTGCTAATGGGAATATAATGTGTTCTTGCTGGAGAATACGTGCTGCTAAGATATCCTCGCTGTCATTTGGCATTACCGGAACAGCGGCTTGAGCGATAATTGGCCCCGCATCCATACCCTGACTGACGTAGTGAATAGTGCAACCCGCTATTTTAACGCCAGCGGCAAGTGCGCGGGCATGCGTGTCTAGCCCTTTAAATGCTGGGAGTAACGACGGGTGTATGTTAACGAGGCGACCACGCCATTTTTTTACAAAACTTCCTGTTAGAAGCCTCATAAATCCAGCGAGACATACTAATTCGGCGCTACAGGATTCGAGCTCATCATTTATTTGCGCTTCGAAATCCGTCCGATTTTCAAATTTGAGATGATCTATTACCGAGTGAGGTATACCAGCTTTTAATGCTCGTTGAATACCAAAAGCCCCTTTAACATTTGATATTACCCGCACTATTTGCGCAGGAAAACCGGGCTTCTGACAGGCGTCAATTAGAGCTTGTAAATTTGAACCATGTCCCGAGACCAGGACAGCAACTTTTAATCGATCTGTCACGCCCAATTACCCTGAATTAAAACGGGTTTTCTCTCATTTCGGTTTTCAATAACACCTATGGGGGTTGCAGGTTGGCCAGTTGCTTTTATTGCTTCAGAAATTGCAGAAGCCTTGTCCGCAGAAACTATTATCACCATTCCGATGCCACAATTAAAAGTACGCAACATTTCACTAATTTCGATTGAGCCCTTTTCAATGAGCCAACTGAATACTGGTGATTTCGACCATGAGTTTAGATTTAATACGGCACACTTGCCGTCAGGTAGTATGCGTGGAAGGTTTTCCAGTAATCCGCCACCAGTAATATGCGCAATACCTTTGATGTTGCCTACCTCGCGAGCGACTTTAATGGCGTTAACGTAAATAATTGTTGGCTCTAGCAGTGCATCACCCAGCGAAATTCCTGAATTGAAGGGTGCTGGTTCGAAATAGCTAAGCCCGCTTTCATCGACAATTTTTCGGACCAACGAATAACCATTGGAATGAATACCACTGGAGGCCAAGCCCAATACAATGTCTCCAACGTTTATATTGCTGCCATCAATATCGTCATGGCGTTCCATAGCGCCAACAGCAAATCCCGCGAGGTCGTAGTCATTTTTATCATAATGGCCTGGCATTTCTGCCGTTTCCCCGCCAATTAGTGCGGATCCTGCTCGTTGACAGCCATCGGCAATACCAGCAACCACCGTTTCTACTATTTTATTTTCAAGCTTGCCGGTAGCAAAATAATCCAAAAAAAACAGCGGCTGTGCACCTTGTACCACTAGATCGTTTACACACATCGCGACGAGGTCGATTCCGATAGTATCGTGTTTATTGGCCGCTATAGCAATTTTGAGCTTAGTGCCCACACCATCTGTGGCAGCGACAAGTATAGGGTCCTTAAACCCAGCAGATTTTAGATCGAATAATCCCCCAAACCCACCGAGCAATCCGGAAGCGCCAGGCCTTGCAGTTTGAGCTGCTAGAGGTTTAATAGCTTCTATCAATGCATTGCCAGCATCGATGTTTACGCCCGCATCACGATAAGTCAGTTTAGTATTTGATTTTAATGTTGCTATGGAGTCCTCGCTTCGAAAAACATATAAAATAAACACATTCTTTTTGGTTACTATATCAGTTCATCACCCGAAAATATCGAATTGGATTTATATTTTAATGTTTCGCCTGTTACAAATTGTCAACTTATTTGGTTTTTGCTGCCTTACTCTGGTGTTGCAGAGCCTTAATAACACTTCAGTGAAGGCTGATGTGTTCACGATTCGCAATGTTGAGGTAAATAAGAAGGCTGCAAGTGAGTTGACCGCGAAGGCTAAAGCTTTAGCTTCCGGGCAGCGAACAGCACTCTCACTGCTCCTAAAACGCATAACGATGTTATATGATCATGACAAGCTACCGAAGGCTAATGATCAGTTGGTCACAGAGTTAGTCCGAGATTTTTCGGTTTCTGATGAAAAATTCGGTGGAGGTCGTTACTTGGGTAAAGTAAATGTCCGTTTCAGACCAAAGGCTGTCCGCGGGCTCCTAGAAAAAATGGGTATCCCATTTGCAGAGACTGCGAGCCGTCCCCTAGTTGTTTTGCCGATTTTAGTCGAAGGTGACACTCAGTTGCTTTGGGATGAGCCTAACCCATGGTTTGATATTTGGGGCGAGTATGCCCGTTCAGATGGACTGTTACCGCTTGTAATACCCCATAGGGAGCTTTCCGACATCTCTTTGATCTCAGCTGAGCAAGCGAGCGGGAGAGATCTGGCTGGCCTGAGGGCCGTGTCAGAGAAGTACAAAGCCCGAGGGGTCCTAGTTTTAATAGCTCAATTTAGCCCAATTCAGGAAGGTGAGGCTCAACGGGTAGAGATTAAACTGATTAACTTTGGAAAAAATGGTCTTTTAGATGAAAAGCTTTTTGCTTACGAGAGCCAGACTGAGATGTCTCCAACGGAATTTCAGAAACAAGTTGTATTGGCGCAAATACAGCAATTCGAGGAAGATTGGAAACAGGCAAACTTATTGAGTGGAGGCAGTAATAATACGGTGACTGCGCTTGTGCCTGCAGAAAGACTTTCCGATTGGTTAGAAATTAAGAAACGGTTGAAACGAGTAGCAACTATTAAGCACGTGGAGATAAGGCGGATGTCAGTACAAGAGACTGAAATTCGCATTCGGTTCCAAGGCGCAACTGATCAGTTACGTGTTGCGTTGGAGCAAAATGGTTTAGGCCTATCGGCTTATGCTGGGAGAAACGTATGGACCGTAGAGCGGCTAGATTAATAAACAGGGAAATTTGAGACGATGGCATTCCATGACGCATTGCGCCGATTGCCGAATTTAATTTCGCTAGGACGGCTGTTTGCAGTTCCCCTTATAGTTTGGTTGATCTCATCCGGTGAAATGGCAATAGCACTTTGGATATTTATTGCAGCTGGTATTTCTGATGCTGTTGATGGCTTTATTGCGAAACGTTTTGATGCTGCAAGTGCGCTCGGAAGTTTTATTGACCCATTGGCGGATAAGGCTTTAATAGTGAGTTGCTTCGTTACACTCGGTATAGAAGGTCAAATTTCGGCTTGGTTGGTAATCCTAGTTGTTTTTCGGGACATTTTAATCATTGGCGGTGTTCTTCTATCATTGCCTTTAGGGCGCCCGGTCATTGTGCATCCTCTATTCATTTCAAAGCTTAATACGGCGCTACAAATAATACTGGTTGCTCTGGTGCTTGCGAGAGGTGGTCTTGGTATGAACGATGGACAAATATTGACTATCGTGGAATGTGTTGTTGCGGCAACGACTCTTGCATCTGGTGTCAGCTATGCTTATCGCTACGTAGTTGCTGCAACCGAAAAGGATGTTACAGATAGCAGCAGTCATCCTAATCAGCTTGGAGATTAAATTTTATGACCTTGCAGCAGAAAAGCTTAGTTTGGCTTTTAATTATTGTCGGTATTGTTTGTACGCTTATCCTATTGAGGGGGATTTTATTGCCTTTTGTGATTGGTATGGCAGTGGCATATTTGCTCGATCCCGTTTGCGATTGGTTAGAACAAAGGCACTTTACGAGGATTTGGGCATCAATCGCTGTCACTATTGTGTTCTTTGTAATTATTGCACTGGCTTTTGCACTTTTGACACCACTCCTAATCAATCAGATTACTGATTTCATCGAGAAAGTTCCCGGTTATATTCGTGCTTTAGAGATAAAACTAACGCCTGTGATAGCCTATTTGATGGCATACTTGGACAGAGATGGTGCAGGCGAGATCCAGAAAATTTTTGGCCAATATATTGGAGATGCAGCCGCTATCGCAGGGCGTGTAATATTTCGGCTTATTAGTGGCCTTGAAACAGCACTAAACGTTATTTCTATCGTAGCAATAACGCCCATCGTGGCCTTTTATTTACTCCGAGATTGGGATAAAATTATAAATCGAGTGGATGGATATCTTCCACCCGCTTATCGGAAAACAATACAAGAACAGATTCTTTTGATAGATACTACTCTGTCTGGGTTCTTGCGCGGCCAATTTATGGTTTGTCTTCTTCTAGGAATTTTTTACGCAGCAGGGCTCATGATTATCGGTCTGGATTTCGGGCTGATTATTGGTCTTGGTACGGGTATGGTTTCATTCGTTCCGTATTTTGGAATGCTGGCGGGAGTATTTGTGGGCTTAGGTCTTGCTATTGCACAATTTGACTCATTTGGTCCAGTACTGGCAGTTGGCCTTTTGTTTGCTTCTGGACAAATAATGGAGGGCAACTTTGTCACCCCGAAACTAGTTGGTGATCGGGTAGGTTTGCACGCTGTTTGGATTATTTTTGCATTAATGGCCGGCGGCGCGCTTTTTGGTTTTTTGGGGATTCTTTTGGCTGTGCCAGTGGCCGCCGTGATAGGCGTCCTTGTTCGATTTGCTCTCGGTTGCTACTTACGTAGTGGGCTTTATGCTGGTGAATTGCCGGAAAAACCTAATTCTCCGAATCCGCAATAGGGTTATATTGACACCAATATCTCAGATACCACTGGACTTCGGATATCGTTCTGCCGCTGGCAGCAGCGATTTCCTGGTAGCACCTTGCAATAAAGATGCTGTCGCTTGGGTAGATCGGTGGCCTGATTGGCCCGCTCCTGCGTTGTTTATTTTTGGTCCAGTCGGGTCTGGTAAAAGCCATCTTGGTCATATTTGGTGCGCACGATCGGGAGCAGATAGATTGCAGATGGAAGACCTTTCGGTTGAGACAGCGGCCGACTTAGAGAAACAGAATTTTGTCCTGATTGATTCTTTAAAATCTCCATTTGATGAATTAGCGCTCCTACATTTATACAACACCACAGCTGAAAAAGGAGGCAATCTTCTGATTATAGCTGAGGATCCACCGGCCCGCTTGGCCATTGGGCTTGCCGACCTTCGTTCGCGGTTACAAGCAGCACCAACAGTAGGTATTGGCATTCCAGATGATGCATTAGTAGGTGCTGTAATGTTAAAGCAATTCACGGATCGTCAGCTGAGTGTTGATCCTGAAGTCCTAACGTTTTTAATGGCACGCATGGAACGTACTTTTGAGGCTGCTAGCAATTTGGTTGCTGCTTTGGATGAGGCTGCTCTGATTGAAAAGCGTCGAATAACAGTGCCTCTTGCTAGGGAAGTGCTTGCACGTCAAATAGCCTAAAGTCACGGAACTTTTATTGTGCGTTCGGTTTCAAGAATTTTCCGTCGTATTCCATTTTTGATCCGGAAAAGCTCAAATCTTCCTTTGTAAATGCCTTTCGGCCATATTCGTCCGTAGCCCTTACGGCCTACAAAGTCGAATTTAATATTTGTAATCCGGGAGATTTTTTTCTTTGAGAGAGCTATTATTTTTGCGCTCGGGGAGACCAAACTCATTTCATATTCATCTCCGGGCTTCCCACCGCCAAACTCAATAGCAAACACAAAGTTTGGAGATTTTCGCTCCATCCGGTCTTTAATATCTAATCCATAGGTCAATGCAACACGATTGAATTTGGCGCTATCACTGAAGCCTGATTGAAGGACGAATGCCTTCTTGTAGCGTAATTGAGCTCTAGCATTCGCGCTCCACAAAGTTTTTTGCTTGATGGCACATTTTTTTTTATCTGATGTTTTGGGGGAGAAGGGATCGATAACTTTTCCTCGGCGTTGGACAGCAAAATGTAAATGGGGAAATTCGGAAAGGCCAGACATTCCTACTTGACCGAGAACGTTACCCGCCTTGACTTTCTGACCTGCTGCGACTCGAATGCTGGCATTCTTGAGATGCGCATAAATCGTTCGCCACCCATTTCCATGATCAATGACAACAACATTGCCGAGGCCGCGTCGTACGATAATATCGTGGCCAATGGCCTTAAAAGAAATATCTGGAAGCCCGCGGCGGATTTTAGTCACTCGACCATTTGCCGCGGCCAGAACATCTACACCGCGTTGCATTAACTGAATGCTGCGAAGCCGAATATCAGTGCCTTGATGGTTATTGTAAGATAAATTGCCGCATTGAAAGTCCCTCCATTTCGTCGATTTGTCATGATCAACAAATAGGACAAGGTCACAATTGATTCCAAATTTACAATCTATTGGCACTTCAAATAGTTCTGCGTTTTGGCGCGCGAAAGTCTCTCCACCAAAAAGAAGTAGAAAAACAAAAGGTAAAAATCTTACAAACATTAGGCTGTAAATTTTGGAATTATTTTAATGAGATTTTTTTCAATGGTTATTGAAATCTCGCCTCTCTTTAGTGCTAGCGCCTGATTTCCAAATATTTTTTTTCGCCAACCCTTGAGCGTACGTACATCAGCATTATCATCTGCCGCTATTTGTTCCAATTCTGAAACGCTAGCTATTAGCTTGCTCGCGACACCCGTTTCTTCGCTGCAGCGCTTTAGCATTACTTTTAGCAACTCGGTTACTGGACCAATCCCTGGCGGAAGCGGTGGTTTAATTATTTTTGTAGGAGCTCGGCATTCAGGAACTGATTGACCTTCAGCTATTGCTGAAAGGAGGATTTCGCCACTTTGGCCTTTAGCAAAATTGGGAGAAAGACCTCTAGTGCGGCTCAGACCTTCAAAATTACTGGGGGCCCGGCCGGCTAAATCGAGAAGTGTGTCATCACGAGCAATTCGATTGCGGGGTTTGTCACGTTTTTGTGCTTCGCGTTCCCTCCAGGCCGACACAGCTTGTAGAAGTGCTAGAAATCGAGGCTCATTATTTCTGCTCTTGATGCGTTGCCAGGCATCACTCGGATTTGCTGAATAGGTCTTTTTTGCTGTTAGTACTGCCATCTCCTCGTCAAGCCAATGGCTACGCCCACTTTCTATAAGGCCACTGTTCAGTTCTTCATAAACGGGCCGAAGGTGGGTAACATCGCCGAGGGCATAAGTTAGTTGTTGTGGAGTTAGTGGTCGGCGCGACCAATCACTGATCCGCGACTGTTTATTTATCCGTACGCCGGTGATCTTGAGTACCATAGGTTCGTAGCCAATCTGGTCTCCAAATCCTGACACCATCGCTGCTAGTTGTGTGTCAAATATTGGAGAGGGTAATTCACCCATTTCATAATAGAAAATTTCCATATCTTGCCGTGCAGCATGAAAAACCTTAAGAATCGAAATATCGCGCATTAGATAGTGTAGTGGTTCAAGATTTATATCAGGGGCCATAGGATCTACAATTACCGCCTCATCAGGCCCGCCAATCTGGATGAGGCATAAGATAGGATAATAAGTCTTCTCGCGC
>MDTC01222629.1_pt1 | contig 15954 bp, 16 predicted proteins | sample 811181 | NCBI WGS metagenome assembly MDTC01 (sample SAMN05326644, study PRJNA326480) | marine metagenome | isolation source: seawater | place: Pacific Ocean: North | collected 2011
AAGATTCTGATAGTAATACCAATGCCTAAAGCCAGCTATAAGTATGACAAAATCAAGAATTGTACCACCAATACTCATCCTAAATTACAAGTCATCCCCAAAATTTTTAACGCCATCATTTTCTGATCATTCGTCCGCCAACCGATAAAGATCGCCTAACAAACATCATCCTGCACTCAACTCATATGGCCAAAGACTTAACACGCATCCGCAGTAGTGTGAGGTCGACAGGTTTTTCCAACACATCTTGTGCTCCGATCTTACGCAAATGTGAGGCAATCTCGGGCTTTATATGACCACTCAATATTATGACCGGCACTGTGCTAAACTCCCTGAGCTTTGAGAGCACCTCAACCCCTCCCATACCAGGCATAACGTAGTCACAAACAATTAAGTTCGGGTGGAATTCGGAGAAGACCGACAAAGCTTGTTTGCCATCTGAAGCAGCTTTGACATCAAAACCTTGATCCGTGATTTCCATCTCTAGGAAATCACGAACATCCTCGTCATCATCAACTATCAGTACTTTTTTCTTCGTCATTTCCCTGCCCCACTTAAAGATAACCTAAACCAAAATTATCAAAGACCTAACCAGCGACTTCTAAAAACAGCAACCTCAAAAGCATCGATCGACATTCCAGAAAATTGCTCATATCGGCCTAACTACACAACCCACTCTTACTACCAGAGATTTATTCTCACACCTTTGTAAAAAAAATTATTAAGCGTTCAAAAAAATACTCTCAAAAAGTCAAATAAATAAAATCCTAAAAATTCTCAACCAAGCTCAATTTCCTCGGAAGCTCATCCAGCATATTTTCTTATCATTACCATTAAACATCATACTTATTTCTACTTTAAGCCCCTTAGAAAATTACAATCTCTTTCAGAAAAAGACCGATAACCAAAGAGCCTCCCCTGCCATCCAAGAAAAAGCAATGCACTGGAAAACTAACCGTTCTGTATTATTTCGGGTGGTTTCACTACTACTCCCTCCGGCTTGATCGGCATAACTCATAAAAGCTTGAATTATAAATACAAAATACCGATATTGCCGTTGTTATAAATGGAATCTGTAGCTAATGCCTAAAATCGGCATAACCCCTCTTAAGATCTCTGCCTCTTCGCTGGTTTGCTGTCGTGCCCTGGCTTTCTTACCATTAAGGCTATTTTTAGAGATACTAGAGATGTCTCTACCTATGAAGGTATCCTTCAACTCAATTTCAGGATCATAAGTTTCATTGGTTCTCAACGGAACAAAAGCACCGAACATCAGGGATAAACTGCTTGAGCGCAACGGTCTTCGGAAAAAGTATTCACCTCCCAAACGCAGGCCTATTTGTTCGATATAACCATAGTTTTTCACATAAGCCTTGGCAGGTCTGATTAAGTTAGCGCCAAGTAGCTTAACTTGTATATCAGCTTCCATCTCACCTGAAAGTTCCGTTTCCCTTCGACCTAACCCCAGAAAGTAAGCAAACTTTGAGCTATAGCGGTACATATAATCTATACCCATGTGCGGGCCATACCGCACTGCAGTAGGCATCGAAGCGTCCATGCTCACAATTTCAAATAGACCATCCACTCCACTGACCTTGTCCTGATTAACTTTGCTTTCCCTATGCAGCCTGGTCGAAAAAGCATAATAGCCTCGAATAAAGTGCCGCGGCAGCAAACGATACCTCACACCAAATGGTAAAACCTCAGGAGCAAGAATAGCAATGTCCAAGCGAACCCGAGAAACTTTCTTTTTCTTACCTCGCTTTAAGTTCCTAGCCTCCACAAGGTTAGGCAACACCAACACAAGGATTAGTAAAAATATCCTGTTCATAGCAGTTCTCCTAGTTACCTGGATGTGCAAGCCCTATTCCAAAATTTAACCTAATTTTCATGGGGCTTTATAATAAAAAGAATGCACAGAAGAGTTTACATTGTAAGAAAATTAAACAATCTAATAAAACTAAAAACGATACAATCACTAGCTGACTGCTGGTGTATCTATATTCCGTCTGGCAATGACGAGTCACAATATAATAGGGCCCATACATAATATTTAGAACTGCCCTAATACTTCGAACTGGTGCTCATTCATACCGATGGCAGTACAATATTTATTTGAAAATTTGAAAAAATAGATGGGTCAATTGCTAAAACCTACTGGGTCAGAGCAAGAAAAGCTCAGCCCAGAGACCAAGGACGACTACTTCTTCTTTGCATGAGGATTATTTTTACCGTGAGGATGACCCTTAGGCTTAGCCTGCCCTTTCAAAATTTCTAAAAGCTCTACGTCGAATACCAACGTCGCTCCCGGTGGGATCTTCGGAGGAGACCCTCGATCACCATAAGCAACATCACTGGGACAATGTAGCTTTATTTTTCCACCCGGTTTAATTTTTTGCACACCTTGAGTCCAGCACTTTATGACTTGGTTCAAACCAAAAGTAGCAGGTGTTTTTCTGTCCACGGAGCTATCAAAAACGGTACCATCAATTAATGTACCATGATAATGAACTTTAACCTTATCGGTAGCCTTCGGGAAAGAACCTTTACCTTCTTTCACAACTTTATACACTACACCAGAAGGAAGGGTTTTAGCGCCTTTCTCTTTCTTAACCTTAGCTATGTGATCCTCCCCCTTCTTTTTGACTTTAGCTGCAAGCTTCTTCATCCGGTCACCATGCCATTCACGAACTTTCGGGCCATATTCATCAATGGAAACAGCTGTCTTCTTACCTTCCAAAGAATCCGACAAACCCTGAATCACCAATTTTCTTTCATCGGTAGACAATTCAAATTGTTGTAAATTCCGTGCTAAAAACAACCCAAGTGTATAAAGTATCTTTTCTTCTTCCTTCTTTGGCTGAGCTGCAAAACTCGACTGCGCCATGAGCACACCCAAAACTAAAAAACCAGACAATACTCTCATAAAAATAATCCTACATTTAAGACTCTCATAGAAGGGCAAACCTATCAGAGGGCACATAAAAAAGAAAACTAAATCTTAACAAAAACTATATCAGTTTATAGAGGATTCTTACCCCTGATAAAAATAAGACCACTTTCAAGACTACTTGAAACGCATCACGCGAGACCTTACCAAGGAAATAAGTTCCTAACCTTGTGCCAAAGATCACAGCTAACACCATGACAACAACCTCAACAGCATAGTCAAGATAAGGAAAAGCTAGTCCTAAGAAAATTGGAAATTTGATAAAGTGTACAACTAATTGACAAGACGCCTTAGTGGCTACAATCTCTTCTTTTCCAACTTCTTTTCTCGCAAAAAAAGGTGCCAGCAAAGGACCTGTAGCGCCCATAAGACAGCCTAAAAAACCAGCTAGAATTCCAAGAATCAAATAACCCTGCTTAGGCAGATTTATATCAGGAAGCTTCTTCGGCTTCAAACTAACATAGAAAAGCAAACCTACAATCAACAATAACACCCATTCCTGGTGGTGCATCTTGCGAAGCAAGCCAAAAGCAAAAAAACCTCCAATAGGGGCACCAATGCTAAAGTATCGAAATACTGTCCAATTTACATTATTCCGCAGAAATAACGCCCGAGACAAATTCGAAGCAAACTGAGTTGCACCGTGCAACGGAACAATGACATTCATTGGGTATAAAAAAGTCAGCACTGCGAGTAAGGTCACACCACCGCCCATTCCCACCACACCCGATATTACCGAGGACCCAAAAGCTGCCAAGAAGAGTAGCAAAGTTACCAAACCAACTCCTTGCAAAAACAAATCATCAAACCAGATTTCACCGACAACTAGAAAGTCTCCGAAGAGCTTAGCTCATGGGCCCTGCGTTAGCTGCGTAATTGGCTCATTTGAGCGAAATACGGCATCCTTAGTCCGCCTCGCAACTGGTTCACCAGCTCTAGTAATTCGGACCGCAATAAGCTTTTTTTGCGTCACATTGACCAGCTTGACCTCACCAGGAGAATCTAGCCTTCCCGAAATCAAGTCACCATGATTTGGCACGTCACCTGTGTTAACAACGAATACAGAATAATGTCCGAAGCGATCTCGGACCGCAACCTTGTTATTCGCAGGGTTAACCAACACAATTCTTCCATCCATAAAATAAAACCCTAGACTATTATCAATACTTAGTCATTTCAAAGCCCATTGTAGCTAACAAAGATTAAGGAATGATTAGAGGCAGCAAAATTATTTTTTAATTTTGCGTTTCAAACAAAATTATGTTAATTGGGAGAACCGTTGATATTCAGTGCTTTGCAACGAAAAAAGAAAAAAGTGCTAATGAACTTACATCTAAATCAACGAAAACAGGTACTACAACTCGTCCAGGAGTCCATTGGTGGGTATTTTTGAACTAGTACAACAGGACTGCAGTAAAGAGCTGTGGTCAAAAGCCGTCGCGCTGGTGCGCGATAACGCAGTCAGCAGCCAAAAAAACTCTGATAGTGAAAAAAATTTGCTAGTCTTGAATAAAAAAAGCGGTGTATCCCACATCGTAACCCTCTGGCCGGAAGACGGAGATTGGCGTTGCGATTGTGCAGGTGATCAAGACCCTTGCGAACATGTAGCTGCGGCAGTTATTGCATTAAGGCAGGCCGCAAAGCTTGGAACAAAACTAAGAGAGACCGAAAATACTACAGCCAGGTTAGAATATCACTTTCATGAAAAGCCTGAGGGCGCGTATTTTGAAAGAAGGGTTGTTTGGGGCGGTGGCTATGAAGTGCTAGCAGCCAAACTCAATGACCCGAGTAAACTGCGAGTTCAGGGTCATGCTGTAGCGCCAACTAATAAAGACATTTTAGTGGATCGTGCCCTCACTTATCAGAACACCGGTGTTTTAGATCGTAACTCTATGAAAGCCCTGATCGAAGCTCTTGTGGGCTGTGACCGGGTTTTCTTTGCAGGAAAAAAATACTCTGTAAGCCCCAAACCAACCGGCCTGCATTGTATTGTCGAAGATCAAGGCGCCTTAGTAAGTATCAGAGGTAAGCTCGACCCAAATATCAAAAAACACTTCCCAAACGGCATAGCCTTAACTAATTCTGGGTTAGCATACATGCGGCCAGTAGCCTTACCCACAGAGCTCTTTAATGCTCTAAAACAGGGTCGCACATTCAAAAAACCTGAGTTAGGACAACTAGCAGCTGTAATGATACCTAAGATTAAAGAGCATGCTATAATCGTGAATCACTCTACTCAGCTACCCGAAGTCATTAAAGTCCCACCAAGAATAGCATTTCGAGTAAATGCTGTGAGTGTTGACACTGTCAGCATCACACCAGAGATAGTCTATGGATCACCGGAAATTGCTATCGTCAGAAACGATCGGCTGACGCTGGTAGGTGAAGACGCACCTGTTCGGGACCACGAACAAGAACGTATACTTGCCAGAAGCCTTTACACACAGCACGGACTAAACTGCGGCGAAAGCCTTAACAAAAAGCGAGCGAAAGCCCTGGCTTTTATAGATATTGTAACTAACTCAGGTCCTTTCAGCGTGCAAGAAAGCTCTGACAGTGCCACTTTAGAAATACACGGCCCCATACAGCCGGAAATCAGCAGCACAGATTGGGGTTTCACGGCTAATTTCACCAGCAAAGATAAGCATGGAGGAATTAGATCCTGCTCTATCGAAGAATTGAGCGAAGCGTGCACTCGCGGTGATAGTTACGTAAAATTAATCGACGGCGGCTATGCGCCAGCTCCTAATGAGTGGTTCAAAAAGTATGGGCATAAAGTTTTAGATTTAATTTCTCTGCAAAAGAAAGAAGGCGAACTACCCAAATCCTGCCTACCTGCTGCATCGCAGCTAGCTCAGGAACTAAATATTACGCCTCCGAGCCCGGTGATCTCTCTTCGGAAACGTCTTAGCAAGATTAAAGATAGTCCTTTCAATTTGAATGCTGAGTTCACCGCAAAACTTAGACCTTACCAAATCGAGGGTGTGAAATGGCTTAACTTTGTGCGTAACCTCGAAATGGGAGCACTTCTTGCTGATGATATGGGCCTTGGTAAAACTGTGCAAACCATTGCAGTTATGAAAGGGCCAAGTTTAGTCATCTGCCCTACATCCGTGCTACCAAACTGGATATCGGAGATAACAAAGTTTGCTCCATATTTGAACCCTATAGTCTATCACGGTGTTTCTCGCTCTTTCCCCGCCCCTGAAGACAATGATGTTATCGTGACTACCTTCGGGCTATTAAGAAGTGACATTGGCACTTTGGCGAATATTAACTGGGAAACAGTTGTGGTAGACGAAGCCCAGAATATAAAGAACCCGAAAAGCCTAGTCAGTAAAGCCGCAATGCAAATTAAAGGCAAGTTCAAGGTAGCTTTAACAGGTACACCTCTTGAGAATAGACTCGAAGATCTCTTTGCCCAGTTCAATTTTTTAAACCCCGGGATGTTAGGGAGCCAGCGCAGCTTTAGTGAACAATATGTTACTGATATTCAAAAGGGTTTGAAGGGTCCGGCCAAAAGACTACAAAGCCTCATCGGACCGTTCATTATGCGCCGTAATAAAGAAGAAGTCTTAAAAGAATTGCCACCAAAAACAGAAAAAGAGCTCTATATCGAACTCAGCGAGGATGAGCAAAAGGCATACGACGGTCTGCTTTCTATTACCAGGCAAGAGGTTTTAAGTAAGCTAAACGAAGGAAATCGTACCATTGAAATGCTAGAGCTACTTTTGCGGCTTCGTCAAGCTGCTTGCTCCTTATCACTGCTGCCTGCGGAGCTCGATTTGAACAGCAGCGATTCAACAAAAACTAAAGTTTTATTAGAAAAATTAGAGCAAGTGGCTCAAGAAGGGCACAAAGCACTTGTATTTAGTCAATGGACAAGCTACCTCGACCTCATTGAGGAAGACCTGAAAAAACATAAAATTAATTATATTCGTCTTGATGGCTCAAGTAGAAATCGAGGTGATATTGTTAAAACCTTCCAAAATGATGACCAACTGCCGGTTTTACTCATGTCCCTCAAAGCGGGAGGAGTTGGCTTAAACCTAACAGCAGCAGACCATGTTTTCATCATGGATCCTTGGTGGAACCCAGCAGCGGAGGATCAAGCAGCAGACCGAGCTCACCGAATTGGTCAAAACAGACCTGTCATGGTCTACCGCCTGATCAGCAAGGGTACAGTGGAAGAAAGGATCATGCTGCTAAAAGAAAAGAAAAAATATTTAGCCGAGGACATGCTCTCAGGTGCCACCAGGTCTGCTATAACAAAAGAAGATATCATGGACCTTCTGAACTAGATGTTCCGAGAAGCAGGTGGAAACCTAAAAAAGAAAATCCAAGTCTACCAGCAGCTCTGGCAAGAACCACTAGTAACAAGAGCTAGTCATATCGAAAAGATGCTGCCTACGCGATGGCTCGATATCTTCATAAATGAACCATTGCAAGATATCAGCAATAACTTTTGGAACAACAGCAACAATGCTTGGCCGGAAGAATTCCTCGATTTCTATACATGGTGTCAACACCCTTTAGCATCTTGCCCAGAAAATTATGACGCTGGCAGCCGCCTGAATATTTCAGGAATATCTCAAAAGAAAAATCATGAATTACAGGCATTGCATATTTTAACAAATCAGCTAAACCTAGGTAAGAGAGGCTTGGATATCGCAGGAGGAGCTGGGCACCTTGCAAATCTATTAGCCAGAAAAAAATATCGAATAACAAGCCTCGACTATAATCAAAAACTCCAGGAAAAAGGCCGGCGTCTATATCGGGATGCAAATATCGATTTCCAAAAAAAGAACATCTGCCTAGATGACCTAAGAGGGTGCTTTCAAAAGTGCGACTTTGTAATCGGACTGCATACTTGCGGCTCACTGGCCGATAGACAAATCGATGAGGCAATAAAAGCTAATACTAAAACCATTATTAACATTGGCTGCTGCTACGATAAAATCCATGCCGCTGAAGCAAAAGAAAAAAGCCAGATTTTTAGTGCATCTGCAATGATGCTAGCAAGTAGGTACCATCCTGCTCCTACTAAAACGCCAATGGCATCCGCATACCGGTTCGGTCTAGAACTACTATTAAACCATAGCGACATCGCTCCTATAAAAAAACTAGGAAGACCTAAAAAAAATTGGCTCCGTTCTGATTTTGCCAGCTACGTTTCACACACAATGCAAAGTCTAAATAAAAAAAATCCATGGAAAGACACTGAGCTAAATAATTTTTTCTACCAGAAAAAAAATCAAATTATGCTCAAAAGACTCGTAACTGCAAACTACATTCGAATCTTAGTAGGCCGACCAATAGAAGCATACATAGTAGTTTGCCGTGCACAGCGGTTGACTGCTGCTGGCTTCCAGGTCCAAATCAAAGAAATTTTCTCCCCCCATATCTCACCTAGAAACTACGTAATACTTGCATCCAAGAACAAGCTATTATAGTCAATTAAAATAGGTAGATTTTAACTCATCATAAATACGTCTATTAAAATTTCCTGCCCGGGAGCACATCAAATCAATTGTATCGCATTGGTAAGACACACCCATCTTATTTTCTTAATCATAAAACTCAAAGTAGCAATCGGGCAAACCCAGGACATGTCCATACTCATGACGAATAGCCCAACGAATAGCATACTCTTCGATGGAGGCTGCTGCGTCCATGATAATAACATTACCGCCTAAACGATTCACATGGGGAGTCACACCCTTTTGGAAGTAGAGTAGCGAATACCCCGGCCTAATGACACAAAACTCATCTGCAAACCCCAATCTCTTATACGAAACTCATCCTCAATATTCGATTTTAAGAACACCCGTAAGCGCTCCGTTAAAGGATCAGCAAAACGCACCACCATCTGTTTAGCATGGTCGGATTTCCAAATAACGTCTTTGCGAGGGTTTTAAATCCGAAAGAAACTTTGCCAATTTAAACGAGCATCATGAATATACTCATCATAGAAATCAAGCTTATCTTGTGTTGCTTCAAAAAAACTCTCACATCTTGGCTTAGTAAAGGCGACTATTTCTGCATAAACCAATGAGATCTGCTGACAGCCTATTTTTTAACTCAATGCTAAGTTCAGAGAACATAACAAGCTTATCTTTGATACCATTTATTGTCAGTAGATCATGGTAGCCTCTTATATCCTGCCAAACTCTTTGCTTGAAAAAGGCTATATTTGGCTACATTACTGTCTGCCAGCGCACTGCCGCCTGATAAATCCGGTCAACCTGAAAAAGATAGGCTCGAAAACGATCCATAGATAACCCTGAAGGCAACTCTGAAGTAAGCGCTAACTCTCCAAACAGAATACCGGAGACAATAGGAGGTAGCTTCCGCCTAACGGCCAGAAGCCGATCAAAGATAAGCTTTGGACTATACATTTTTGGTGTTACAATCGGAGACCCGCTCCTTGTCTGAGCACTTGTTAACGTAATTGGATGTTCAGAACGTGACTCGTTTATCACAGCTAACCATGCATGAAGCTGCATACCAGCTCTAGTAGCTGCAGCAATACTATCTTCTACGGCCAGAATATCGATATCTTGATTACTATAATTAAGCCATAATCTATGGCTCTGCTCTGAATCAAAATCAATCGGTGGAGGATGAAAATCGCCAGCTAAAGCCAAAGATGTTACCGAGAGTAGGCTAAAAATAAAGAATAACATCGTAAAGCAGCCTTTTTACAAAAAATGCATCCATAATATTTTAAAAGCCAGACAGCTAAAAACCAATTATCCGTTTTAAATTCAAAACAAAAAAAATCTTTCAAAGCAAAGCTAGTTAAAAAAAAGCAATGGTGTAAGATACCGCCTTTGTATCGTCTTTTAACATTCCCTTCAATTTAATAGGTGCATATCATGGAAACTCAAAAGGCATCACTGAAGCTAAAATTGGAAAAGTTCCTTACCGCTGCCGAAAACTTCGATTGTCAGAAATACGGTGACTTTTTTACTGCAGAAGCGGTAAAAATTGACCCTAATGGCAGTGAGCCTGTCTCGGGGCGCCATGCCATCGTGGAAAGGTTCAAAAGCAAACGTATCGGAAAAATCAAGTCTTGGCGGATTCACAGAGATGATATGTATTTCTCAGGCAAAGGCGCCGCACTTCTCTGGCGAGTTGATCTTGAAACTAAGAGTGGCGAAAAATCCTATTATGAAGGTATAGATATTTTCGAATTTAATGATGAAGGCTTGTGCAATAGGATGGTGACTTTCCCAAGAAAATCTGAAAAAGCTACAGGCCGCTAGACGGCAGTCAAAAACTAGGCGTTTTCAATTTTTTTAAGGTAAAATCAGACCATATATTGACGTGTTTGGGAGATAGCATGAGGCGCCTTTACGTAAAAATATGGTTAGCAATCATATCTCTTTCCTTAGTAGCTGCATACATTCACCCATTAACAACCAGCATTTGGATTATTCTTGGGCCAATTTTTCTACTTGGTCTACGTGATTATACCCAGAAAAAGCGCTCGGTATTGCGTAATTGGCCAATCCTTGGACACTTCCGTTATTTGTTCGAAATGATAAGACCGGAAATTTATCAGTACTTCATCGAATCTGACAATAACGGTGTACCTTTCAATCGAGAAAATCGATCGTTAGTTTATGCAAGATCCAAACAGCAGCTTTCTACAGTGCCCTTCGGCACAAAAGTAGATATCTACCAGGAAGGCTATGAGTTCGTAAATCACTCTCTTGCACCAGCTCATGTTTCACCTGAGAAGCTTAGAGTAAAAATAGGAGGCCCAAACTGTAAAAAACCCTATAACGCTTCTCTTTTAAATATTTCGGCCATGAGCTTTGGGTCACTATCACCAAATGCCATCAAAGCTCTTAATCAGGGAGCCTTCATAGGAGGATTCGCACACTGCACAGGGGAAGGCAGTATAAGCAACTATCACCGGATGGGTGGTGATCTTATCTGGCAAATAGGTACCGGATATTTTGGTTGCAGAACAACCAAAGGAAATTTTGATACCGAAAAATTCTCCGAAAAAGCAAGTGATAATGCAGTAAAGATGATAGAGATAAAGCTTTCACAAGGTGCAAAACCAGGTCATGGAGGAATCCTCCCTAAAGAAAAAATTACACCGGAGATCAAAGCCATAAGAGGGGTATCAGGTAAAGAAGATGTCATTTCACCTCCAGCTCATACAGCTTTTAAAAATCCCATTGAGCTGATGATGTTCATAAAGCAACTCCGAGAGTTAAGCGGCGGCAAACCAATAGGCATCAAACTTTGCATCGGAAAAAGGCGCGAATTCCTCAGCATTTGCAAAGCTATGAAATACACAAACTGCTTCCCTGATTATATAGCGATAGATGGTGGCGAGGGCGGCACAGGGGCAGCACCGCTGGAGTTCTGTGATCATATAGGCAGCCCATTAAAAGAATCACTAATTTTTGTTCATAATGCTCTGAAGGGATTTAAGCTTCGCGATCATATAAAAATTATTGCCAGTGGAAAAATTACTTCAGGTTTTGAGATTCTATCTTATTTAGCTATTGGTGCTGACTTATGTTACGCAGCTCGGGCATTTATGCTGTCTCTTGGTTGTATACAAGCTCTAAAGTGCCATTCAAATGAATGCCCTGTAGGGGTGGCAACACAGAATAAAGAGCTGGTAGGCGGATTGGTAGCCGATGAAAAAGCCAAAAGAGTTTTAAACTTTCATAAGGAAACCCTGACATCCACAGCTGAGATTATGGGTGCCATGGGCATTAACAACACAGAAGGACTCAACCCTTGGCACATGATGCGACGAGTAGATAGACAGACCATCAAGCACTATGGAGAGCTCTACGAATTTATCGATGATGGTAGCTTACTAGAAAAACCCTACCCCATTGAATTCAAAAGAGCTATGGAGCTAGCAACCCACGATAGCTTCTATAGTAAAGAAGCAACTAGTCCAGCAACAAGTTGCTAGCAGAAGAAATCGGTGAATTAAAGCTTCGACATGATAACACCAGTAAGTTTTACAAGATTTTGCGGGTCAACAGGCTTACCTATCCAAACATCGACACCAATCGATCGACCAATTTCTTTCATCGTTGAAGAAGATTCCGTCGTAAGAATACCGCAGAAAGTTTCTTTGTGTGCGGAAATATCCTTAATGCTATCAAGCATTACAAGGCCATTCATCTCAGGCATATTATAGTCTGCGAGAATAATCTTTACATCCGGATTGTTCTGTGCCACCTGAATACCTTCTAGACCACCACAGGCCTCTAAGACTTCATAACCAGCGGCGGTTAGAATACCAGAGACCTCCATCCTTGCAACCTTCGAGTCATCAACAACAAGTATTTTTCCCATCGCTCGCCTCCCAAAGCCCCCACAAGAGTGCATCAGCGCCTGTATAAAAAAGGTTACCCACCAAATCAGCTAATTTGATTGCAAATGCAACTAAAACCAAGCAATAACAACCTAACATATATTATCATAGTATCCAAAAGAAGCCATATAAACAAATACAAACTAGAGCATATAGAGCTAGGCTAATAGCTAAGAAATCCTTATGCTGACATTTTAATAAAAAGTTAACCTTTACTTCTACTAATCAGAGCCTTATCAGAAAAACTTGCACCCAGTTTACCCGCCTACCATGATTTAGCTCTTCGATCATACTGTCAACTGATATAAAATATATTAGTAGTTGGGTATGAACCACGTGAGCAAGAGGATGCCAGCAATGAGTAAAATACTTGTAGTCGACGATTCTGAAGTAGCTAGAATGCAAGTCGTTGGTATCCTCGAAGAGGCAGGATACAAGGTCCTCGATGCTCCAGATGGTGAAGAAGGTATCAAACAAGCTGCAGCAAATTCAGATATTAAGATGATTCTATCAGATTATAATATGCCCGATATGAATGGTTTGGATATGTTGGAAATAATCAAGGAAAAGCCCGAACATGCGGACACCTACTGCGGCATCCTTACAACAGAGACCTCAGAAGCACTTAAAGAAAGGGGCAAATCTATAGGCGTCAAGTTTTGGATCGTAAAGCCAATAGACGCAAAAAACTTATTAAAAGTCGCAAAAATGATCATGGAAAAAACTAAGTAACGATGATTTTAGCTCATGTCACCGGTCAAAACTGGCCACTCACCGCTTAAATATCCAGCTTCAAAAAGAAGAATACTACCAAACTGCAATAGTACCGACTCGCTCTGTGTCGGGTGTAAAAAAATATAGTCATCTACACCAAGCTCTACCTGCTTGCTACCCGTCATCAACTCTTGATTGGAACTACGGCCATAAATTTTGTTATAACAAAGTCCCGGCGGGGCTATAGGTCTGGCTTTCCAGTAGCCTCCATAAATAAAGAAATTAAAAGAACGGTTCCGGTTCCAAAAACACCACAAGCGACTTAAAGGTTCCAAAAGCGGCACCTTTGGTCCCTGTTCTTTTTTTAATACCGGCGTTGCTATTAAAGCTGCGGGTAAATACTTGCAAAGATGCGGTAACTCAAAGTCAGCAGGTTTGACAATAGCAGAGCCAACGGCAACTTCTGTCAGTGGTGAATCATCGGCGTGCATTAAAAAAGTCGGACTCCCCGCCCCATTAAATATTAACTCTTCATTCTTTAAATCCGGCCAAGTCTGATATAAATCATCAATAAAGGATCTGTAGGCAGCTTTACTTTTTTCAAAATAAAAGTGCTGCAAGCGACTTAAGCCTATTTTTGCCAAATGTGGATCATAACCCATAAGACCCGACATCATCAGATGCTCAGCATTTTTAAGGTAGCCGATCAAAAGACAAAACTTACTCGAACTATCGAGACCACCTCTGTGCAGACCAACATCTACTTCAACGGCCACACAAAGAGGGAAACCAAGCAGCTCACCTAAATTGTTAAGCTGCTTGGCCCTCGCTATAGAGTCCACTAACCAGGTGACATTTTTTACCCTTGAGGTCTCTCCCATAGATTTACAAAAATGGCGTACAGCATTTGTCGGGACCGGCTTGCCCATGAGTATATTTGCGCTGGGAAAAGCCGTGATAACCTGCTTTAAAAACGGTATATGGAAAACCATAAGCAAGTCAGTGCCCAGTTCTTCCATACAAAACTTTAAAAGAGGTATAGAAGGCAGCGACTTGCATACTAAACGGATCTTTTTTGTTTTTTTAAAGGTAGAAAGCAAGCCAAGGTTATGTTTTAGCCTATCCATATCAAGAATTAATCGCGGATACCCACAACCTTCATTCTGGAGCAACCTATTAAGTTGAGAAAAATATGCTCCATAATTGCCAGCAAGGTCTTTGGGACGGCTTAAAAAAAACAAAATAGCTACAAAAATAATGGTGATAGAGACTAACAAGATCTGCCCTCCTAACCGTGCATTCAACCACCCTTAACTTCCGACATCAATAGATTCTTGGCAATAAAGGGCAGATAGGCTAAAAGGATATGTAACTAAAAAAGGGGAATTTATAAATGAAACGCGGCTTTCTCATTGATATGGACGGCGTTATATACCGCGGCACAGAGAATATTCCAGGTGCCGTAGAGTTTGTAAACTACTTAATTGAAAAGAATATTCCCTTCAGCTTCCTTACAAACAACAGCCAGAGAACCAGACGAGATATCGTTGCGAAGCTTCAACCTCTAGGCTTCAATGTCCAAGAAAAGCACATCTATACCAGCGCCAATGCAACAGCCTATTACCTAGATAAGCAAAAACCGGGTGGCACCGCATACGTCATTGGCGAAGGTGGCCTGTTGACTGCATTAAATGAGATAGGCTATGCTGTCGTAGAAAAAGATCCCGATTTTGTGGTTATTGGCGAAGGCAGAACCCTAAGCTTCGAATCTCTCGAAAAAGCTGTGAGTCTAGTATCCAAAGGAGCAAAACTGATCGGCACCAACACCGATCCCAACTGCCCAACACAAAATGGTGATATAAGGCCCGGCTGTGGCGCAATCCTCAAACTTGTAGAAGAGGCAAGCGGCAAAGAAGGCCTTTGTGTAGGCAAACCAAACCCTGTGATATTTCGTGCTGCGAGAAAAGAACTCGACCTGAGAACAGCCGAAACCGTCATGATCGGCGACACAATGGAGACCGACATCCTGGGTGGCGTGCAATTAGGTTATCAGACCATACTAGTGCTAACCGGAGGCACCAAAAAAGAAGATATCGAAAGCTTTCCCTACAGCCCCAGCCTGGTCGTAAATTCCATTAAAGACTTAATCGGCTCTCAAGAGCTATTCGGCGACCTTAATTAAATCCTAAGCTAGCGCCTATAAATTAGGGTGCTAGCTACTAGGCCGGCACTATGTCAACTCACAGCTGCAGGTTTCCAGACTTACCACCAGACTTCTGTTTCAGCATAAATCCACCTACCACAGCAAAAGGATCGACAGCCTTTATCATATCGTAGATTGTAGCTGCAGCGATTTGACATGCTATTAGAGCTTCCATTTCTACACCTGTAACGCCCAGTGTTTTCACCGAAGCTAGGAGATTAAAGCTGCGGTCTTCCAAAACGATCTCAATATCCACCTTACTAAGCTGCAAAGGGTGACAGTAAGGAATCAACTGGCTAGTGGCCTTTGCGGCCTGCACCCCGGCAATGCGAGCAGTCGTATATATCTCTCCCAGCATTTGCTCACTGAGAGCCTTAGCACAAACTTCACTTACCCTTACTTCACCGGCCATAGTTGCTACTCTCTGACTAGCAATCTTCGCAGAGACATCCACCATCCGGCCTTCGCCTGCATCATTTAGATGAGAAAAATCAGCCATTTAATACTCCTGAACTACGTCGACTAGCAAACCAAAAGGACATGCTAAGCGAGACTCTTTTAGCGCACCAAATACTTCATCGGATTCATCGCCCGCCACCTTCGATCCCTATATTCAAAATGCAAGTGAGATCCAGAAGAGTCGCCGCTTGAGCCCATATAGGCAATGAGATCACCCCTATCTACCCAGTCGCCATCTGTCACTCGCAAGCGAGCGCAATGAGCGTA
>MDTC01225013.1_pt1 | contig 15950 bp, 16 predicted proteins | sample 811181 | NCBI WGS metagenome assembly MDTC01 (sample SAMN05326644, study PRJNA326480) | marine metagenome | isolation source: seawater | place: Pacific Ocean: North | collected 2011
TAAGATGTCTAAAATAAATGAAGAGATTTTAGATAAAAAACTTTTTCCAATGACATTTGGTGGTGAACATTCCATTACCCCTGGATGTATTGCTCCATTTGTAAAAAAACATAAAAAAATTTGCTTATTGCATTTTGATGCTCATGCAGATTTAAGAGAAAGTTATAATGGTGAAAAATTTTCACATGCATCAGCTATCAAAAGATGTCTGGATTACAAAAATGTTTCTGTTATTTCTTTTGGAATTAGAAATATTTCTGAAAGTGAAATACCTGTTTTAAAAAAAAATAAAGCAAGAATTAATATTTTTTGGGCTAAAGACAAGTTAAAGTGGGACTTAAAAAAATTTACAAAAATGATAAAAAATAAAACTGTTTACCTGACTTTTGATGTTGATGGTCTAGATTCAGGTATAATGCCAGCAACAGGAACTCCTGAGCCGGGTGGTTTACTGTGGGATGAAACTTTAAATATCATTAAAATTGCTGCAAAAAATTCAAATATTGTTGGTGCTGATATTAATGAATTATCACCAATCAAAGGTTTTAACTCTTATAATTTCTTGGTAGCAAAACTTGCTTACAAAATACTTTCTTATACTTTTGAATTTAAACGTTAGTAAAATCTGTTGGATTCCACCTAATCAGAACTAATGCCCCTCCTAGTTCTCCATTGCTTCTAAATAGTAATTTTGCATTTTTCTTCTCTAATAAAGTTTTCCCTAAAAATGTTCCTAATCCGAGTCCTGAGTTTGAACTTAATTCTTTGGATCTTGACTTAATATAAGGCTCGCCAATTTTTGCTATTATATCTTCTGGAATTCCAGGGCCATCATCATCTATTTTAATTTCAATTGCCTTTTCGTCGCTTCTTAATGTAATTTTAACTCTACTTTTAGAAAACTTTACTGCATTTCCTATAAAATTTCTTAAGCCATAAACTAATTCTGGTGCCCGTTTAATATTAATTTTATTTTTATCTTCATCAGATATTAGACTTATCTTTACATCGGACGTTTCTTGAAACGAAATAATAATTTCTTCTAATAAATCTTCTATTTTTACTATGTTAATGAATTGATCATCTTCTATTTCTTTTCTAGAAATTCGACGTAAGATATCGCTACACCTTTTTGATTGACTAACTAATAACTCAAGATCTTTAGCGTGTTTTGATTTATTTCCAATTTCTTTTTTTAACTCTTTTGCTACAACTGAAATAGTTGCAAGAGGAGTTCCTAGTGAATGAGCTGCGGCAGCGGCCAACCCTCCTAAAGAATCAAGTTGATATTCTCTTGCCATTACCTGCTGAAGTTTTTCTAAAGCTTCTGATCTTTTTTTAGTTTCTCCTGAGAATCTTATTCCAAAATAACTTAAAAAAATAAGTCCTATAATAATAGAAATTAAAATACCTTCTAAATAATATTCTGGAAAACTAAATCGATAGACATCTAATCCAGGTAAAACTTCATGAAAATTTTTTAAAAAGAATAGCGAAATTACAGTTAGTGTTCCCAAAATTATAGTAGTGCCCATACTAAGAAAGGTTGAAGAAACAATTGATGGCACGATCATAAGAAATGAAAAGGGATTAGAGATTCCGCCGGTTAAATAAAGTAAAATTGTTAATTGAAATAAATCGTAAATGAGAAAAAATCCAGAGTACAAGTCCTTTAATAGATTAACTTTTATTTTAAATTGTAAAATTAAATTTGTAATCAATCCTACTAGAACTATAGTGTGTACAGCTACTATAGGAAGTTCTAGCTTTAAATAATAGTAAACAAAATTTATAGCAATTAGTTGGCCTACGATAGCAATCCATCTTAATATAACTAAAGTTTTTTTATCTAAATGGAGGTTTTCTTCTAGTCTAAATAGAGTAGAAAAATTCATTTTTGAAATTAAATGTCTAAATTAGCAACTTCTAAAGCATTGCTCGTAATAAAATCTTTTCTTGGCGCTACATCATCGCCCATTAAGATGCTAATAATTTCTTGATCTTCTTTAGATTTTTCTTTTGAACCTTTTGAATACTGAATTTTTAACAATGTTCTATTTTCTGGATTTAAGGTTGTTTGCCAAAGTTCTTCGGGATTCATTTCTCCCAATCCCTTAAACCTTTGTATACTAAGTTTTTGTCTTTGTTCTTCCATAAATTTATTAAATTCTTTTGATCCTTTTTTAATTTTTTTATCAACTTTTTCTGATATTTTTAAAATATATTCTTCTAAACTTTTTTCATCTTTTATGTACACGCTTTTTGTTCCTTTGGTAACCTTGAACAAAGGTGGTTGTGCTAAATATAGATGACCATTTTCAATTAATTGATTGAATGGATAATTATTAAAAAAGGTAAGTAACAATGTTCTTATGTGTGAACCGTCGACGTCTGCATCTGTCATTATTATGATTTTATCGTATCTTAGGTTTTCTATATTAAAATCCTTAGAGCCAGTCCCTAGCGCATTGATCAATGTTACAACTTCGTTTGATGACATCATTTTTGCCAGAGCTTTAGTAGCATAGTCGTTGCTTCCCCCGTTAGGTTTCTGTTTATTGGCTACATAAGTGTTAAGAATTTTTCCTCTCAAAGGTAATACTGCTTGATATTCACGTGATCGTCCCTGTTTTGCAGATCCGCCAGCAGAGTCTCCTTCTACTATGTAAAGTTCAGTGCCTTCTTTTTTTGAAATTTGACAGTCAGCAAGTTTTCCAGGTAAACCAGATAACTCAAAGGTACCTTTTCTTCTTACGCTATCTCTTGCTTTCCTAGCGACACTTCTTGCTACAGCAGCTTGAATGATTTTGTCTAAAATATTTTTAGTAACTGAAGGATTTTGATCAAACCATGTTGAAACTTTTTCATTTATAATACTTTCAACTATTAATCTTATTTCTGAAGAAACTAATTTATCTTTAGTTTGAGATGAAAATTTAGGATCTGGCATTTTCACCGATAAGACAGCCACTAAACCTTCTTTGATATCATCGCCTGAGATAGTAACTTTATTTTTTTTAATTAAGTTTGTGTCATTCGCATATTTGTTTATTACTCTAGTCAATGCACTTCTAAAACCGAGAAGATGGGTTCCTCCATCTTTTTGGTGAATATTGTTAGTGAATGCCAAAACATCTTCTGAATAACCAGCGTTCCATTCAAAAGCACACTCAACAACAACTTTCTCTTTTTCAGCAGTTATAAATATTGGTTTTTTAAATATAGCAATTTCATTTTTATTGATTAGTTGAGGTTTTTTTTGATTAATAAATTCAACAAATTCTAATATTCCTCCATCATATTTATTTATATATTCTTTAACTTTCGAAGAAGTTTTGTCCGTTAAAATAATGCTTATACCTTTGTTTAAGAATGCTAGTTCGCGCATTCTTCTTTGTAAAATTGTTGAACTAAACTTTGTTGAACTAAAAATTTCTTTTGATGGTAAAAAACTAATTTGAGTTCCTGTTTTTTTTGTTTTTCCTACTGCCTTTAAGGGTTTTAAGGAATTTCCATCTTTGAAAGTTATTGAATACTGTTTGCCATCTCTAAAAATATCAAGATCTAATTTTTCAGAAAGAGCGTTAACTACTGATACTCCCACTCCGTGTAAGCCACCCGAAACTTTATAAGAGTCATGATCAAATTTACCGCCAGCGTGCAATTGAGTCATAATTACCTCTGCTGCAGACATTTTTTCTCCTTTATGCATGTCTACAGGTATACCTCTGCCATCGTCTTCTACTGTAATAGAATTGTCCTTATTCATGCTAACAGAGATATTTTTACAATGGCCTGCCAGTGCTTCGTCAATAGAATTATCGACAACCTCAAAAACCATGTGGTGAAGACCAGAACCATCATCGGTATCACCAATATACATACCTGGTCTTTTTCTGACGGCTTCCAGGCCTTTTAGGACTTTAATTGAGTCAGCGCCATATGTTTGCGCTGGTATTTTTTCTAAATTTTTTGACATTAGTTATTGATTTATGATTTAATATTATAACATTTTTTTTATTTGATATGAAATGAAGTTGAGTGTTTACCTTAAATTAATCAATAAAGACAGCCATTTTAGATCAAATAATAAAAAAATGTTATGATTTTATTAAATTAGATTTTCATGGGCATTACGACGTAATAGCTATTTTTATCAGACATGTCTTCAATTAAAACTGGAGATATAGGATCTTTCAAATTAATTTTTAAATTTTTATCTTCAACTTCTGAAGCTACGTCTGTTAAATATTTTGAATTAAAACTTACAGTCATTTCTTCTCCTGTAAAATTTGACTTAACAATTTCATTACCATCACCTGAATTAGTGCTATTCACAGAAAATTTAATATTATCTTTACCTAGATTTAATTTTACACCTTCTTTTCTGTCTAAAGAGACCGTAATTACTCTTTCAATAGCTTGAACAAAATCAGATGAAATAACTGTTAAGGTTTTGTCATTACCATCTGGTACTACCTTTTTATAGTCAGGAAATTTTCCATCTATTAACTTCGAAATTAATTTAACTTTTCCAATCCTAAATTGAATTTTACTTTCACTTGTTTGGATCAAAATTTTTTCGTTTGTTTCTGTCAATAAATTACAAAGTTGGAAAACAGTTTTTTTTGGCAAAATTATTGAATGAAAAGTTTTACCTTTATCTATCTCAATACTACTTGAGGACAATCTGTGACTATCTGTAGCCACCCCAGTTAAGTACGTTCTATTCTGCGATTCTGTTAAATGTAAATATATTCCATTCAAATAATGTCTTGTGTCATCATTTGAAATTGCTATTTTAGTTTTATTTAAAAGTGAGAGAAATTTAGAGCTATTAAATGAAATTTCATCAGTTTCAAATTCTTCTGTAAAATTTGGAAAATTGTCTATTGGTAAGCACAAAAGATTAAAATCTGAATTATCAGTTACTAGATTTAATTTATTCTCACTTTTTAGATCAAATTTAATTTCAGAGTTTCCCGATATCTTTCGTAATATATCGTATAAAATTGTTGCTGAAGTTGTTGTTGAGCCTTCTGTAATAATTTTTATTTCACTAAGTACATCGTAAAATACTAAGTCTAGATCAGTTGCAATTATAGATAATTTTCCATTTTTAACATTCAACAAAACATTAGAAAGAATAGGAAGTGTATTTTTTTTTTCAATAATTCCCTGGACAAGTGTTAGTGATTTTAATAATTCGTCTCTTTTAATTACAAATTGCATCCGCTTACTCTTCTAACAATAAACTTCTCAGCTGTTCTATATTTTTTTTCATTTCATCATCTTTTTCAGAAAGCCTAGTTATAGTTTTTACTGCATGTATAACTGTTGTGTGGTCTCTGTTGGCAAAACGCCTACCAATTTCTGGTAATGATCTGGTTGTCATTTTTTTTGCTAAGTACATTGCAATTTGCCTCGGTCTAGCTAACGGTCTTGATCTTCTTTGAGACAACATTTCAGCTAGTGGTATATTAAAAAAATTTGAAACCTTATTTTGTATTTTATCTACTGTAATGATTTTAGCCTGATTAAAAACGTCTTTGAGGATATTTTTACAGTCACTTATAGTCAATATTTTTTTATGTATTCTGCTAAAAGTAATCACTCTGTTTAAAACTCCTATTAATTCTCTAATATTAGTTTTACTTTCAGTTGCTATAAAATTTATAACTTCATCACTTATATTGCTATTTTCCTTAAATTGATTCTGAATGTCTTCTAGTCGTTTCTTGATAATGTTTACTTTAAGTTCTAAATCTGGAGTATCAATGTCAACTACAAGCCCACCAGCTAAACGAGATTTAATTCTTTCCTGAACCCTGTCTAGTTTCATAGGGGCTCTGTCTGCTGAAATAATCACCTGTGAGCTTTTATCAATAAGGCTGTTAAACGTATGAAAAAACTCTTCCTGTAAGCCCTCCTTGCCCCTGATAAATTGAATGTCATCGATAATAAATACTGATGATTTTCTGAAGAAATCTTTAAAGTTAACCATGTCATTTTTTTTAATTGATTTGATGAAATGATACATAAATCTCTCCGCGGAAATAAACATAACGTTAGTTTTTTTTTCTAACTCTATACCTATAGCATTTAATAAATGCGTTTTACCTAATCCTACTCCACCATATATATACAACGGGTTGTATCTTGATATTTGTTCACAAACTTTTTTAGAAGAGGATAACGCTATCTCATTGCTTGACCCAGAAATAAAATTATCAAAATTTAAATTGGGGTTAAGTCTGTTGTAGTTAAGTATCGAATCTTTAATCTCAGTAACTTTATTTAAATCATCAAGTTTAAAATTATCTAAAGAATTTATCTTATTTTCTTCAGAAATTTTAAATTCAACTCTGTTAATACTGTTTTTAAAAGTCTTTAACTGAGATAGTATTTTATCTAAATATCTAGAGACTATCCAATCTCTAAAAAATCTAGTTGGTACACCTAAAACCAAATAATCGTTATACTCTTTTAATAATGATATATTTTTAAGCCAACTAGAATATACTTCGGTGCCAAAATTTTTTTCAAATGAACTTTGAACATTTTCCCATACTAAAGTTTTTTCTTCTTCGGATGTAAATATTTCTTGTGATTTTATAGATTTTTTTTCCATGTAATTTCTTTTGAAACTATTTTCTATTTTTTCTATCACTCAATTACAAGAAATTTATTTTAAGATTTAAAAATAATTTGATCTAGGTTGTATTTTATAATAATAAAAAAAATTTAATTTTTTATTTTAAAAGTGTTGCAACTAAAAAGTTAAAACTATATTTAGATTTTTTTTATATTAAAGTCTAAATGTAGTGACGTTTAAACCTTGGGTTTTAAACTCTAACAACTTTAAAGTGTTACAATTATAAAGTTAGTTTTTAATTTTTTTTGAGATTTTTGAGATTTTTCTTGACGCTGTTTTCTTATTTACTGTGCCAGTTTTAGCTACCTTCATCAATATTGACTGAAAATCAGAATAAAAGCTTTTTATTTTGTCTTTTTCTCCAGTTTTAATCAGGTCTTCCATTTTTTTAACTGCAGCTTTGTATTTACTTTTTCTAAGACGATTAACGGTAGTTTGCTTGGCTACTCTTCGAACTCGTCTAATAGCTGATGCTGTATTTGGCATAATTTGATGATGTATATCTCTTTAAAATATCAGGGTCAACTTCAATTATTTTTGGCACTTAGGACAAAAAAAAGACGAGCGATTTGACATATAGATCTTTTTAATGACACCAGAACAATTTTTTCTATTACATTCACTTTTTTCTTTATTATACACGTTAAACTTTTGTTGAAAAGCTCCGCTATTTCCCTCTGTATTTACGAAATCCTTTATTGAAGAACCTCCTTTGATAATTGAAATTTTCAATATTTTTTTTGTATATCTTATTAAATTATTCAATTCTTTCGTATTAACTTTTTTAGCTATTCTATCTGGTCTAATTTTGCACAAAAATAAAATTTCATTGCAATAGATGTTTCCTAAGCCTGAAACAAATTTTTGATCCATCAATAAATTTTTGACTGTTCTTTTCTTATCTAAAAAATATCTAGCTATGTAATGAAAATTAAAATCTTTATTTAAAGGCTCTGGGCCTAAAAATTTAAGGTGATTTGATTTATGGAGATTCTTACTTTTAAATACTTTTAGAAAACCAAATTTTCTAACATCGTTATAAATTAGTTTAATCCCTTTATTGAAATAAAGAGTGAGATGATCATGCTTAGATTCATCTTTTTTAATTGAATAATAAAAACTTGTTTTCTGTTTTTTATTATTTTTTCCAATAACAAAAAATTTTCCTGTCATGCCTAAATGAGCTAAAATGGTAAGGTCTTGACTTAAATTTATAAGCAAATATTTTGATCTTCTTTTAATAGAAATAATTTTTCGTCCCTTAATTCTATGAAAATCTCTACTATTTATTTTATAACGTAATTTACTATTATTAATATAAACTCTTGTTATTGATAAATTTTTAACTTTATATTGTAGTGACTTTTTAACGACTTCAACTTCTGGTAATTCTGGCATATAATTTATTTATGAGTATTCATAATCAAGAAAAAACTAAACTAGTCAACTCTGTATTTAATAAAGTTTATAAAAACTATGATTTAATGAATGACATAATGTCTTTTGGTGTTCATAGACTTTGGAAAAAAAATCTTATTAATTGGATGAATCCACAAAAAGGAAATAAAATTATTGATGTGGCTTCAGGTACTGGCGATTTAGCAAAAATTATTTCAAAAAAAAATAATAACCAAAACGAAATATATTGTGTAGAGCCAAATCAAGGAATGCTTGAAACAGGTGAAAATAAGCTAAAGTACCTCAAAAATATTAAGTGGTATTTGCATTCAGCAGAAAAATTACCATTTAAAGAAAATGTATTTGATTTTTATACAATAAGTTATGGAATAAGAAATGTAACGGATATTAATAAATGTTTAAAGGAAGCATTTAGAGTTTTAAAACCTGGTGGGCGTTTTTTTTGTCTTGAATTCTCAAAAGTAGAAAATGAAATTTTAAATTTGTTGTACCAAAATTATTCAAAATTAATTCCAATATTTGGAAAAATAGTTGTAGGAAATTCTATCCCATATGAATACTTGGTCTCGAGTATAGATAAATTTTATAATCAAAATGAACTTGCGGAGTTAATGAAAAAAAACAAATTTACAGATGTGCAATTTAGAAATTTATCTAACGGTATTTCTGCTATACACTCTGGTTGGAAAATCTAAATATGTTTAAGAGTGTTTTTCAGTTGTTTAGAATTGCAAGAAAATTAGCCGTATCAGGAGCTGTGGATACGATCGATGAAGTTTACAAAATCCCTTTTACTATAAAAATATTTTTTGATTTATTTTCTATAGGATCCAGTAAAAAACAATTATCTAATCAAAAAAAATCTGGTGAAAAATTATGTGACGCTCTTGAAGGAATGGGTACTACTTTCATTAAACTAGGACAGTTTTTAGCTACAAGGCCTGACATAATTGGAGAAACATTAACTAATGATTTAGTAAAACTACAAGATAAGTTGCCACCTTTTGAGCTATACGAATCTAAGAAGATCCTGAGAAAAGAAATTGGTGAAAATTTATATAAAAATATTTTAGAAATAAGCGAGCCTATTGCTGCGGCTTCTATTGCTCAAGTCCATATTGCAAAAATAAACATCGACAACAAACCTACTGAGGTTGCTATTAAAATTTTAAGACCTGATATAGAAAGAGAGTTTAATGAAGAACTCGATGCACTAATGTTGCTTGCATATATTGTTGAAAATATTTTTACTAAAACTAAAAGGTTAAAATTAGTAGAAGTTGTTCATTTGCTTAGGGAAATTACTAATATTGAAATGGATTTGAGGTTTGAAGCTGCTGCTGCAAATGAGTTATATGAAAATACAAAAAATGATATTGGATTTAATGTTCCAAAAATTTATTGGAACTATACTTCAAAAAAAGTACTAACTTTAGATAAAGTTAATGGTATTTCCATTAGAGAGCAAAAGTTGCTTGAAGATTCTGGTGTAGATTTAAAACATCTAGCAGAAAAGTTAATTCAGCACTTTCTAAAACAAGCAGTTAGAGATGGTTTTTTTCATGGTGATATGCACCAAGGAAATCTATTTGTTGATAACAAAGGTAATATCATACCTGTAGATTTTGGCATTATGGGAAGACTTGATAAATACAACAGAAAATATCTTGCTGAAATTTTGTATGGATTTATTCAAAGAGATTATGTCAAAGTTGCAGAGGTCCACTTTCAAGCTGGCTTGGTTCCTCAAGACACATCTAGAGAGGAGTTTGCTCAAGCATTACGTTCTGTTGGGGAGCCTATTTTTGGTCAATCTATTAAAGATATTTCAGGTGGAAATTTGCTTGCTCAATTATTTGAGATTACAGAAAAATACAATATGCCTACTCAGACACCATTATTGTTACTTCAAAAAACTATGGTGGTCGTAGAAGGTGTTGCAAGAAAACTTTATCCTGAAACTAACATTTGGGAAATTTCAAGACCAGTTCTTGAAGAGTGGATTAAAAACGTAAAAAGTCCTAAAGCGACACTAGATACTGCTATAAACACATCAGCTGAAATTCTTAAGAGAATACCAGATTTTCCAAATTTTATGGATAAAGCAAACTACGCACTTCAATTACTAGCAGAAGGAAAATTAAATCTTGGGCTAAAAAACAATAAGAGTCTGGAGATACAAGAGATGAGATTAAAAAGCTTGAGAAACAATATTATTATTAGCTTTTTAGGTATTGTAATTGCTATTTTATTAGTATTTTAATTGTCGAGATGTCAGTACAAAATAAAAAAGTATTACTTATAATCGGTGGTGGTATCTCTGCTTATAAAGCTTTGGATCTAACAAGATTGTTAGTAAAGAACAGTGTTGAAGTAAAAACCATCTTAACTAAAAGTGGCAAAGAATTTGTTACCCCTCTGTCCATAACATCTTTATCTAATAATAAAGTTTTTGAAGATATTTTTGATGTAAACAATGAAAAAGAAATTGATCACATTTCTCTTTCTCGTTGGGCAGATATAATTTTAGTTTTACCCACTACAGCAAATATGATGACAAAACTAAGCACAGGAAAAGCTGAAGATCTTGCAACGACTGTTATATTAGCTTCAAATAAAAATGTTTTGTTAGTCCCAGCAATGAACGTTAGAATGTGGTTGCATAAAGCAACCCAAAATAATTTAAAAGCTTTATTAGAATTTGGTTATGATTTTATTGGTCCTGTAAAGGGTGAAATGGCATGTGGAGAATATGGTGAGGGAAAAATGTCGAGTCCGCGCCAAATCTTTTCTTATTTAAAAGACTATTTTGATAATAAAGATTTAGTAAAAAAAAAAAAATTAGTGCTCTAGTCACTACTGGGCCTACACGAGAATACTTAGACCCTGTTAGGTATATATCTAATGAGTCAAGCGGCAAACAAGGGTACGAGATAGCTTTGGCTTTATCAAAATTGGGAGTAAAAACTACTTTAGTAGCAGGGCCTACTTCAATAAATTTTTCTAGAGATATTAATGTTAAAAAGATAACTAATGCAGATGAAATGATGAGCACCATACAAAAACTTTTGCCTGTTGATATAGCTGTATGTGCTGCTGCAGTTTCTGATTTTAAGCCTAAAAATAAAAGTAAACAAAAAATTAAAAAAGATAATCCAAATTCTTATTTTTTAAATTTAGAAAAAAATAATGACATTCTAGAGTATCTTGGAAAAAGTAACAAATTAAGACCTAAGTTAGTTGTCGGGTTTTCTGCAGAAACTGAAAACTTAGTAGAAAATTCTGTCAATAAACTAAACCAAAAATATTGTGACATAATTGTTGCAAATGATGTTTCAAAAAAAGAAACAGGATTTAATGTAGATCATAATAAAATTTCAATAATAGAAAAAAACGGTAAAATTGAAAATATTCCTAAAAATACAAAAAAATATATTGCAGGAAAAATAGCAAAAAAAATAATTGATAAACTTTTAATTAATGACAAAAATACAAATTAAAAAGTTATCGAATGAAGTTTTAACTCCTAAATATGAAACGTCCGGCTCTTCGGGTATGGACATAGCAGCATATATTGAAAGAGATATTATAATTAATCCAGGAGAAAAAGCATTAATACCAACTGGTTTTTCTTTGTCTGTTCCTCGTGGTTACGAAGTGCAAATTAGACCGCGGTCTGGCTTAGCAGTAAAAAAAGGAGTAACTGTTTTAAATACACCTGGGACAATTGACTCTGATTACAGAGGTGAAATTAAAGTCATTTTAATAAATCTAAGTAAGGATGAGTTTTCAGTGAAAAACGGTGAAAGAATAGCTCAAATGGTTGTTTGTCCTATTAAACAAGTAATTGTAGAAGAGGTTAAAGAATTAACTGAAACTATCCGAGGAATAGGTGGATTTGGTTCAACTGGAACAAAATAATATCAACTATGAAAATAAGCAACAGTGAGCTTTTAAGATATTCCAAACAAATAATTTTAAAAAAAATAGGTATAATTGGACAGAAGAAGATTTCCTCTGCTAAAATTTTAGTAGTAGGTGTTGGGGGGTTGGGTTGCCCTTTGATTTTATATTTAGCTAATACAGGTGTAGGAAATATTGGTTTGATCGATAATGACAAAGTTGATCCTTCTAATTTGAATAGACAAGTAATTTTTAATAGTTCAGATATTGGTAAATTCAAAGTAGTTCGGGCTCGAAAAGTTTTAAATAAAATAAATAAAAAGATTAAAGTAAGAATTTATAAAGATAGATTAACCAAAAAAAATATTAAAAAAATTTTAAATAGTTACGATATAATTTGTGATTGTTCAGATAATTTTACTACAAGATATATTTTAAATGACTATAGTCTGAAAAGTAAAAAGATTTTAATTTCAGCTGCAATAAGTAAATTTGAGGCACATATTTTTAATTTTAATTTCAAAAAAAAAATCCCATGTTATAGATGTTTTATGCCAGAAATGCCTGATTTAGAGAAAGGGTGTGATGTCGAGGGAATCTTACCGACAGTTGCAGGTATTGCGGGAACACTTCAAGCAAATGAAGTGATAAAATCTATTGTAGATAAAAAAAATGAATTGGTTGGTAAAATGATCGTTTTCAATACTTTAAATTTAAACTTTAGAAAAATTAAACTCACTAAAAATTCTAAATGTATTAAAGACTGTAAATGAGAATGGTCAAAGTTATAGCTCTATTTTTTCTATTCTTTTTTATCTCAATAAATTTCTTGTCTTCTGAGGAATATTTTTCAACTTTAAAATACAATAAGGTAAACTTAAGACAAGGACCTTCTAAGGACTACCCGGTAAAAATTTTTTACAAAAAAAAATATCTCCCCGTATTAGTTTTTGACAGTTCAGATAATTATAGAAAAATTAGAGACCATGAAAATAATACTGGTTGGATTCACGTCTCACAACTGTCAAGAAAAAAAGCGGCCTTGGTTAATAACGATCAAATTATTATGTTTAAAAACTCTACAATTTTTTCCAAACCTATAGCCATTTTAGAAAAAGGAAGACTTTGTGTAATTCTAAAATGCAATGATGCATGGTGTAAAATTAAAACAGATAAATATTCAGGTTGGGTAAAGAAAGAAAGTCTTTGGGGAAATTTTTAGTTAAATCTATCTTCCAACATACAGGCCACAAGATGAATACGATCTTGTTCTCCGCCATTGAAAAAATTATGATATTTAGTATTGTTTGTTATTGTAACCGATCCGTCAGCAGGTAAATGTTTAGCGATATTTTCTATTACCATCATACATCCAGGATTTGTTATTATTGGAATGTGTAGTCTTGGTTCGGGATCTCTATGCCAGCTCAAGCTAGATCTCGGCTGTTTTACTAAAAGTCTAATTCTCCCAATTTTAAATTTTTTTCTTAAGGTTTCATAAACTTCTTTAAAATAGGTGTTTTCAAATTCTGGAACTAGCTGAGTGTATTTTGATTCATCGATACCAATGTCTCTTGCAACTTCTTTCCCGGTTTCATCCGGCTTAGTCCAATAAACTCCTCTAATATTATTTCCTTTAATTGAATTTTCATCATTTGGTATCTGATTTAAAGATATAGCACCAAAATTTGAAACTCCAGGTGTAGCGAATTGCTTTTTTTTCAACACGGAATCCAGATCTTTCCTCAATTTTGATATATCAAATTTAAGCTCGGGAACTTTATAGAAATCTTTAAAATTTATACTACCCATTTTTTTTTAACTATTTATACTAATTATTAACTAAATAACTGTGATTTTTTGTCTCCCGTTTGCTTTATTAATATATAATTAATATGTATATCAAGATAAATTAATCATCAATATATGCAAAAAAATAATTATAATTATAATGACTTAATAGACTGTGGAAACGGCAAACTTTTTGGTCCAGGAAACGCAAAATTACCTCTTCCGCCTATGTTAATGTTTGACCGTATCACTGAAATTACAGCCAGTGGTGGAAGTTTTAAGAAAGGACTTATTAAAGCAGAACTAGACATAAAAGCTGATATGTGGTTTTTTAACTGTCATTTCAAAGATGATCCGGTTATGCCTGGTTGTCTTGGGCTAGATGCTATGTGGCAATTAGTTGGATTTTACTTAGGGTGGCTGGGAGAACCAGGAAAAGGCAGAGCACTTGGTGTAAATGAAGTAAAATTTACCGGAGAAGTTTTACAAAAAGTAAAAATGGCAACTTATGAAATTAATATGAAAAGAATATTAAAAAAAGAAGGAACAGCTGTAGGGTTGGCTAACGGTATTTTAAGTGCTGATGGTAAAATAATATATAAAGCAGAAAATTTAAAAGTAGGATTATTCACATCATGAAAAGAGTAGTCATAACAGGTGTGGGAGTAGTCTCATGTCTTGGAAATAATCAAGATGAAGTGTATAAGTCTCTTTTAAATTCAAAATCAGGAATTACATTTTCTGAAGAATACAAAGAATATAATTTAAAAAGTCATGTACATGGAAAGCCAAATATTAAACTTGAAGACTATGTTGATAGAAAATTTATAAGATTTATGGGTCCCGGTTCTGCATATAATTATATAGCTATGAATGAAGCTGTAAAAGACTCTGGGTTGGAGGAAAAAGATGTAAGCAATAATACTACCGGAATGATTATGGGTTCAGGAGGTCCTTCAATAGAAAATGTAATATTAGCAGCAGATAAAACTAGAGAGAAAAATCCTAAAAGAATGGGTCCCTTTGTTGTGCCTAGAACAATGTCTAGTACAGCTTCGGCAACTTTAGCAGTTCCTTTTAAGATTAAGGGAGTTAATTATACAATTAGCTCTGCTTGCGCAACCAGTGGGCATTGTATAGGTAACGCGATGGAATTAATTCAACTAGGTAAACAAAAGGTTATTTTTGCAGGAGGCAGCGACGAAGTTCACTTTGCAATGACAGCGATGTTTGACGCAATGACTGCACTGTCATCAAAATATAATGATACTCCTGAAAAAGCATCAAGACCTTATGATAGAACAAGAGATGGGTTTGTTATATCTGGTGGTGGTGGTGTAGTAGTTTTAGAGGAATATGAGCATGCAAAAGCAAGAGGTGCAAAGATCTATGCAGAACTTACAGGTTATGGTGCTACATCGGATGGTTACGACATGGTGGCGCCATCTGGCGAAGGTGCAGTTAGGTGCATGAAAATGGCTCTAAGCACTGCAAAAAATAAAATTGATTATATAAATACTCACGGTACCTCCACTCCTGTTGGAGATATAACTGAATTAAAGGCAGTTGGAGAAGCATTCGGTGACTATAAGCCTAAAATTAGTTCAACAAAATCTTTAGCTGGTCATTCATTAGGTGCTACTTCTGTTCATGAGGCTATTTACTCATTAATAATGATGAAAAATAATTTCATAGCTGCTTCCGCAAACATAGTTGATATGGATGATGAAGCAAAAAAATATCCAATAGTAACTAAAACTGAAAAAGGAGTTTCTCTAAATGCAGTTATGTCTAATAGTTTTGGTTTTGGTGGTACAAATGCAACTTTAGTTTTTGAGAAAGTATAATTTATGAGTTTAATGAAAGGTAAAAAAGGCCTGATAATGGGCGTTGCAAATGAGAGGTCAATAGCTTGGGGTATTTCTCAAAAACTAGCGGAAGCAGGAGCGGACCTTGCGTTTACTTATTTAGGTGATGCTTTAAAAAAAAGAGTAATCCCATTAGCAGAAAAATTAAAATCTAAAGCAACATTTAGTTGTGACGTTGAAAAAAAAGAAGAAATAATAAAATTATTCGAAGATATTAAGTCTGAGTGGGGTCAAATTGATTTTGTAGTTCACGCAGTAGCTTTCTCAGATAAATCAGAATTGTCGGGTGAATATTTAAATACTACTAGAGAAAA